>VOFG01002613.1_pt1 | contig 22853 bp, 49 predicted proteins | sample 5384171 | NCBI WGS metagenome assembly VOFG01 (sample SAMN12384726, study PRJNA508395) | human gut metagenome | isolation source: healthy gut F | host: Homo sapiens | reverse complement strand
ATGTAGCTGCCCAGCTCCTCATCTGGGAGTTCGTCAGGGCGCACGGGTGAGCTATGGCAGCTACCAGCGGGTGGACGACGCCTTCTGGAATGTCATGTTCACCGGCGGCGCAAATGCCGGGACGCGGCAGGTGTATGAGGAGCTGGAAAGCCTGTTGGCGGACTACGGAAAAACGCCCAGCTTCATGGGCAGCGAATGGACGCTGGACTGGGACGGTTCCGGCTACCGGGCGGAGTTGGCAGATGCAAATAATTGCCTATCCGGCTTCACCTTTGCAAGCGCTGATGCGTCCGTCAGCGTGGCGGTCAGCGGCAATGTGCTGACGGTCACGGCAGAGAAACCGCTCTCCGGCGCGGTCACCATCACCGCCCGGAAGGGCGAGCTGACGCAGGTGGACGGAGAATCCAGACTGGTGGCCTACGGCGCGGATGTCTATCAGGAGATCGCCGTGGGCGTGGAGCGCCCGGAAGCGGTGGAAGCGTCTATGACGGTGAGAACCTCTGTCGGTGCAATGCAGATCACCAAGACGTCCGAGGACGGCGTGGTGTCCGGCATCTCCTTCCGCATCACCGGCCCTGGCGTGGACCAGACGGTCAGGACGGACGAGAGCGGCAAGGTTTTTGTGGAGAACCTGCCCTCTGGACGCTACACCGTAGCAGAGCAGACATCTGAGGTTTATGCGCCCACTGAGGAGCAGACCGTGACGGTCTCGGCAGGACAGACAGCCCAGGTCAGTTTCCAGAACAGGCTCAAGAAGTGGCGGGTCACGGTGACGAAGGTGGACGGCGAAACTTCCTCATGCAGGGCGACGCCACACGACCGGTGCGGTGTATGGCATCTATCAGGGCGGCGCTCTGGTGGACAGCTATACCACCGATGCGGCGGGTCAGTTCACCACCAGTTACTATCCCTGCGGCTCGGACTGGACGCTGAAGGAAGATCAGCTCCAGCGAGGGCTACCAGCTGGATGAGACCACTTATCCCATCGGGGGCGGAGGCGAAAAACTACTCCGCAGAATACAATGACTGCTCCCTTACAGTGAAAAGAAGCTGTGGTTCAGGGCAAAATCTCCATCGTGAAGCATACGGACGACGGCGCGACGGGTATCGACACCCCGGAGGAGGGGGCGCAGTTCCAGATCTATCGCAAGTCGGCGGGCAGCTTCGATGCTGCGCCGGAGACCGAGCGGACACCCTCACCTGTGACGCGGACGGCTGGGCGGAGTCCAGGATCTGCCCTACGGCACCTATGTGGTGCATCAGACCTCTGGCTGGGATGGCCGGGCAGATGCCGGATTTCGAGGTGCAGATCACGGAGCAGAATAAAACCTACCGCTATCTGCTCAACGACGCTATCTTGAAGTCCAGCATCGGATCGTCAAAAGGACGCCGAGACCGAGGCGGTCATCCCGCTGGCGGGCGCTGGCTTTCAGGTGCGGAGCAAGGCAACGGGCGAACTCATTACTCAGCACCTGACCTATCCCACTCCGGTAGACATCGACACGTTTTACACCGATACCACCGGCAAACTCATGCTCCGGAACCGCTCCCTTACGGCGATTATGAGCTCATTGAGGTGCAGGCGCCCGGCGGCTATGTGCTGAGTAAAGAGTCGGTAGCCTTTACTGTGGACGGCACTCAGTCTCGTGACCGTGGAGTGCTTTGACAACGCCCAGAAGGGTCAGATCACCATTTCCAAGACAGGTGAGGTATTTAGTTCTGTAACTGAGACAGACGGCATTTATCAGCCGGTCTACGCCGAGGGCGGTCTTGCGGGAGCGGTCTATGCCCTGACTGCGGCGGAGGATATTTATACCCCGGACGGCACGCTCCGCCTTGCAGCGGGCGAGCTGGCGGCGGAGCTGACTACCGATGAGAATGGCGCGGCTGCCAGCGAACCGCTATACCTCGGCCATTACCTGCTCACTGAACGCGCCGCCCCGGATGGCTATGTGCTGGACAGGACGCCCATCGAGGTGGAGCTGACCTACGCCGGACAGGAGGTCGAGGTGACGCAGACGTCTGTTTCCTGCATGGACGAGCGCCAGAAGGTGAATATCTCGCTGGACAAGCAGATGGAGAGTGACGATACATTTCATATCTGCGGAGATCTTACCGCCGTCACCTTCGGCCTCTACGCTGCTGAGAAAATGACGGCGGCGGACGGGACGGAGATCCGCAGGATGGTCTGCTGGAGCTGGCCTCCGTGACCGAGGGCGGCACACTTACCCTTCAGAGCGACCTGCCGCTGGGGCATTACTATCTGAAGGAGGTCAGCACGGCCGATGGCTACATCTGTGCCGACACAATTTATCCGTGGACTTCGACTATGCTGGGCAGGATGTTTTGACGGTAAGTATTGCCGCCAATCAGGGCGAAGCCATCGAGAATAATCTTCTGCGCGGCTCGGTGCTGGGTCAGAAGAACGCGGACGATGACAGTATCCAGCAGGGAGTGTCCTTCGGCCTGTTTCGTCCGGGCGAGGCTGACCCCATCCTCACGACAGTGGCGGGTGAAAATGGCTGGTTCTCCTTTGAGAACATCCCCTTCGGCCACTACGAGGTGCGGAGCTGTCCGGTCTGGACGGCTATACCGTGGATGAGACTGCCCATGCGGTGGACATCACGGAGGACGGCTGCGTCATTGAGCTTACCGTCACGGATGAGCGGACGAAGATTGAAATCTCAAGCGGGACATCACCAATGATGAGGAGCTTCCCGGTGCGGAGCTGACCGTCTCCGAGCTGGACGGCACGGAGGTGGAGCGCTGGACTTCCGGCGATACGCCACACAGCATCACCGGCCTGACCGTGGGCAAGACCTACCGCCTGACGGAGGTGAGCGCGCCCAGCGGCTTCCAAGTGGCGGAGTCCATCCTGTTCACGGTGGAGAATACCGGCGAGGTGCAGAGGGGTGGTCATGTATGACGCGCCCATTCCCACCGAACTTATGACCGCACCCAAGACCGGCGATACCGTGCGCATCGGGCTGTGGCTGGGGCTTGGCGCGGCGGCGCTGGGCGGCCTGTGCGCTCTGCTCATCATCCACCGGAAGCGAGGCGGCAGATGAAGCGGGTGTTTCTCTGTGCAGAGGAACTTGGCCAAAGCCAGAAGATCATGAAGCATTTGCTTCATGATGGGACAGCACCTATTTTGCCGCAGATGTACGAACTGCTGTTCCCGACGGACAGCGAAACGAAAGCAATCTCAAATGACCAGAGCAGGCGAAAGCCTGCTCTGGCTCTGCGACGAGGTGTGGGTCGTGGGCGAGCCGACGCCGGACATGGCGCGGCAGATCCGCACGGCCAGGCTGCTGAACCTGCCCGTGCGGCAACTCAAGGAATCAGAAATTCGCAGAATGGAGGAGAATTAAATGAATAAACGGAAGAAACGACTGCTGGCCGCAGGTCGGCCTATGTGCTGGCAGTCTTACTTGCCACGCCCGCCTTTGCGGCGGGCGACGTGGCCCAGGCCATTCAGGGCACCTGGACAGCGGCGCAGAGCCAGATCAAGGCAGTGGTGGAGAACGTGGTGTTTCCGGTGATCGACATGATTTTGGCAATTCTATTCTTCGTGAAACTCTCTACAGCTTACTTCGATTATCGCAAGCATGGTCAATTTGAGTTCACCGCGCCCGCGATCCTGTTTGCGTGCCTGCTGTTCACCCTGACCGCGCCGCTCTACATCTGGTCGATCCTGTGATGAGAGGGGACAAAGCCATGTTTAACTGGCTGGGCGACATCATCAACGGCATGGGTGACGCGCTGGGCGGCGCGCTCCGCAATGCGGGCGCGGAGCTGTCCAACACCATTTTCAGCGCCCTTCTGCTCTGGTTTTACGAGCAAATCTACGGCGCGGTGGCGGACTTCTTCGCATCTATGGGCGAGATGGGCGCGGAGATCTTCGACCTCAGCTGGGTGCAGGCGACGGTAAAACTCTTCAGGATGTTCGGCTGGGCGCTCTACGCCGTGGGCGTGGTGGCGGCAGTGTTCGATTTGGCCATTGAGTATCAAAATGGCAGAGCCAATGTGAAAACCACCGCGCTGAATATCCTGAAGGGCTTCTTTGCCTGCTCTCTTATCAGCACCGTGCCCGTGGAGCTGTACCGGTTCTGCATCTCCTTGCAGGACATCTTCGCCCATGATCTGGCGGGCATCGGCGCGGCCCAGCCTTTGCGGAGCAGAGCGGTGCAGTGCTGGCGGAGCAGTTCAAATTGAGAGCGGCGCAGTCACCGGGTCACTCCTGCATCTGGCGCTTTTGATTGCCTTCGCCTACTGCACGATCAAGATATTTTCCAGAACATCAAGCGGGGCGGCATTTTGCTGGTGCAGATTGCGGTGGGCAGCCTCTATATGTTCAGCGTTCCGCGTGGATACGCGGACGGGTTCAGTCAGTGGGTGGGGCAGGTATTGGCGATCTGCCTCACCGCCTTTTGCGACGACACTGCTGTACATGGGTCTTATGACCATGCAGAGCCATATGCTGCTGGGGCTTGGCATCATGCTTTCGGCCAACGAGGTGCCGCGCATCGCCCAGCAGTTCGGACTGGACAGTTCCGTGCGCGTCAACATGATGAGCGTGGTGCATACCACGTCCACGGCGGTCAATCTGGCGCGGTCTGTTGGCGAGATAAGGGGGCAAAGGAATGACAACTTATATCTACCCAAAGACATGAAGGCCAAGGCGAACCTCTGGCTGTGGAGCTTGTGGGATTTCGTTATTCTGGGCATCGCTCTTCTGCTGTCGGCGGTACTGCTGGTGCAGTTCGGCCTTCTGCCGCCCGCCGCCATGACGCTGTGCTTCGATTTCTGACCATCCGGCTGGAGGACGTGACGGTGCTGGACTTTCTGCGCTGGGCTGGTCAGTACTTTTATTCAGCCAGCAGTACTACGAATGGGGGTGAATCACATGAAAAAGTTGAAGCGCCGGGGACATTCGGTGCAGGAACTCATCGGCATCCGCAGCTTCACAAAAATACGGCTTAAACACCGAGTGGGACGAGCTGCTGTTTTATCAGGTGACGCCGACGAACATCTCAGTGCTATCCCATGCCAACGTGGAGCAGAAGATCCACCACCTGATGATGGTGCTTTCCGCTCTGCCGGAGCTGGAGATCGTCTGCGCTGACTCCTACGACTCCTTCGAGGACAACAAACGGTTCCTGACCCGACGGCTGGACGAGGAGCAGAACCCGAGGTGCGCGCATTGCTGGAAGCAGACATTGAGATGCTGGATCGGGCGCAGGCGGAGCTCTCCGCCGCAAGGCAGTTCCTGTTCATCTCCAGATGTGACAGAGGGATGAAGGAGGAGCAGGTACTCCAGCAGGCCAATCGGGTGGAAAAGACCATCTCGGAGCAGGGCTTCGAGGTGCATCGGCTCAGTAAGCCGGGCTGAAGCGATTCCTGGCCATCTGGTTCAAGGCCGGGACGACCGGCGACCAGATGCCAGATGTGGATGGGGCACAGTATTTTGATAAGGAGGAGATGGGAAAATGCTTCATTTGAAACGCAAAGCGCTGACACCGGAGCAGGAGGAACAGCGGCGGACGAAGGACTTCTTCGACCTCATCCTGCCGGGCACGATCCGCTTCCTGACAGACCACTACATCGTAGGCGACAGCTTCCGCTGTGTGTGGGTACTGCGGGAGTACCCGCCCTCCACCGAGGAACAGGCGGTGCTGGCTCAGCTGGCTGACCGGGCCGGGGTGACGCTGCGGATGTACCACCGGCTGGTGGATGCTGCCGGAACAGCATCGGATCGTGCAGAACGCAACGCGCAGAATAAGCTCATGTCCGGCGGCTCGGACGTCAGCGAGACGGTGGAGGCCGCGGGCAATTTGCAAGACGTGGTGGATCTGCTGGCCAACCTGCGGCGCAACCGGAGACCCGCTTCTGCACTGTGCGGTATTTCTGGAGCTTTCCGCGCCCAGCATGGACGCACTGCGGGGAACTGCAGAGCGATGTGTCCATGGAGCTGTCCCGCGCCAAGCTGACGGTGGATCGGCTGATGCTCCGCCAGCAGGAGGGCTTCCTCTCCGTCCTGCCTGTGGGGCGGAATCAGTTCGGTACCCAGTTCGAGCGTGTCCTGCCCGCCTCCAGCGTAGCGAACCTCTACCCGTTCAGCTACTCCGGCAGAGGTAGACCCGCAGGGGTTCTATATTGGCCGGGACAAGTTCGGGAGTAACATTCTGGTGGATTTCGACCGCCGCGCGCCGGACAAGTCCAATGCCAACATTCTCATTCTCGGCAACAGCGGACAGGGCAAGAGCTACCTTATGAAACTCCTGCTCACCAACCTGCGGGAGTCCGGCAAGACGATCCTCTGCCTGGATCCCGAGGCAGAATACCGTGACCTCACGGAACGGCTGGGTGGGTGCTACATCGACCTCATGTCCGGTGAATACCGCATCAACCCGCTGGAGCCTGCGGTATGGTCGGATGGCGCGGATGAGGCGGAAAGCATTGCGCCGTCTGCTTTTCAGCGCTCCGCCCGGCTCAGTCAGCACATCGCCTTCCTTCGGGATTTCTTCCGCACCAGCCGCGGTTTCACGGACGCCCAGCTGGACACCATCGAGATCCTGTTGGGGCGGCTGTACGCAAAATTCGGCCTCACAGACCGGACGGACTGGGCACAGCTGAGTGCAGAGGACTATCCGACGCTTTCCGACCTCTACGCCCTCTGCGAGCAGGAGTATCAGAACTTCGAGGAGGGCAGACAGCTCTACACGGAGGAGATGCTGCAAGCCGTCTGCCTTGGCATCCACTCCATGTGCGTGGGCGCGGAGGCCGGGTATTTCAACAGCCACACCAACATCACGGACAGCAACTTTCTCTGCTTTGGCGTGCAGGGATTGATGGAGTCAACCAGCGCTTGAAGGATGCCATGCTGTTCAATGTCCTGTCCTACCTCTCCCACATCCTGCTGACGCAGGGCAATGCAGTGGCGGCAGTGGACGAGGCTCTATTTGTTCCTCACCAACCGCACGGCGGTGGAGTACATCCACAACCTTATGAAGCGGGTGCGCAAAAGAAGAGTGCCGTAGTGTTGGCCTCCCAGAACATCGAGGATTTTCTGATCCCTTCTGTCCGGGAACTGACGAAGCCGCTGTTCTCCATTCCGACGCACCAGTTTCTGTTCCATCCGGGGCAGATCAACCCGGCAGAACTTCATGGACACCTTGCAGGTCGAGCCGTCGGAGTATGAGCGCATCCGCTCCCCGGAGGTGGGCACCTGCCTGTACCGGTGCGGCAATGAGCGATACCTGCTGTCGGTGTCCGCACCGGCCTACAAAGCGGCACTGTTCGGAACGGCAGGCGGCCGATGAATATTGCGATCAGGGCGGCCCTGAAGCGGGCCGCTTTTTCATTCTTTCAGACCGGGAACGGTGGAAGAAAGCAGGAATCATACTGCTCTCGCTTCTACTCGCCATTTTACTGCCCATCCTCGCCGTGGCGGCGGTGCTGGGCTCGGTGGAGGTGGACAGCGCAAAGCTGAGCCAGACCGTGACCGAGAACCTTTCCGCTGAGACGCAGGCGGAACTTCTGAAAACAGAGTCTCTGATAACTGAGCTGAACAGTGCCATGTCCGATGCGGGCTTTGCCGCCCGCCAGACCGAGGCACAGGTGCTGGCTCTGCTGGGGTTGTCCGGTCAGGCAGACAACCCGGAGTTCACCGCCAAGCTGGTGGGATGCTTCATGGAGAACCAGACCGACGCCCAGCTCATCGAAATGGTGAACAGTATCTTTGGCACGGCGCTGGATGCCGATGAATTCTCCGCTATCATGTCCGCCATTCGGGCGAACGCCATTGATGCGGCAGGGTATGCAGATACATCTACCAAGAACAATCTGGACTTGGTGACCTGGGCGATCCGTGCGGAACAGGCGGGCTGGGGCTACGTCTGGGGCAGTCAGGGCGAGCTGCTGACCGAGTCCCGTTTCCAGTCCCTCGCCGCCAGTTACCCCAAAGAGGTGGGCGGCTATGAGGACTGGATCCGTACCCATTGGCTGGGCAAACGGACGGCGGACTGCTCCGGTTTAATCCGGGGCTACTGGTGGCTGGATGCCGAAACGCAGGAGATCAACTACGGCTCGAATGGCATCCCGGCGATGGGTGCGGATGCCATGTACCAGGCCGCCACCGAGAAGGGGCCAATGAGCACCATGCCGGAAATTCCCGGGCTCGGTGTCTGGCACAAGGGCCACATCGGGATCTACATCGGCAACGGCGAGGGGTGGTGGAGGCCATGAGCACCCGCAAGGGCGTCGTGCGCACCCAGCTCGCCAGCGGCCGCTGGACGGCGTGGCTCAAGATACCATATATCAACTACATTGAAAACGAATGAGGAGGAAGCATCATGATGGAACAATTCGTAGTCCCCGTGGCCTTGGAGCAGGAGCTGGGATGCCTTGCAGCTCTATCTCAACAAGGAGCAGACCACGATTGAGGCTGCGCTCCAGCAGGCACTGGACGAGCTTTTACCGGAAATATGTGCCGCTGAGCGTGCAGGAGTATCTCCGGCTTTGCCAGACGAGGGACGAGGCGGAGTCAGTGGAATGACCCCGGATGGGGTCGGTCGAAAATGAAGCAGGAGAAAAACAAAGGGGTCACAGGGGGCGACCTCCGCTCGGTCACAGCGGCGGGCAATGCCCGCCGCCCCAAGGGGTTGAGGGATTTGAGAGCGTAGGGGTCACAAAATAGGCAGAGGTGCCGCTTGTGGGGGTCACGCTGGCCTCAATCGCCCGGATTGCAAGGCTTTCTTGACGTCATGGTGGGGGTCACAGCCTTAAAGGGGGGAAAAGCGAGGTGATGCATCATAGCTGAAGAGAAAGTGCGTTTTTCCTTGCGGCTGCGTTCCGGAGACGCTGGAACGGGTAGATCAGATGTACCGCTCGGCTGACTGCCAGAGTGAATCGGAGTATATTGAGCAGGCCATTGAGTTTTATTCCGGATATCTGGCGGTGGAGCAAAACCAGAATTATATGGCTCATATGCTGACGGGCACTTTGAAGGCAATCGTAATGGAGGGCGTAAACCGGCTCAGCCGCCTACTCTTCAAGCTGGGGGTCGAGGTGGCGATGCTGCAGAATGTGGTGGCTGCCGGTCAGCAGATCGACCCAGCCCAGTTGGAAAAGCTGCGGGTCGAATGCATGGAGGAGCTACGGCGGATCAACGGCTGCTTTGATTTTGAGAGCGCTGTCCAGTGGCAGAAGGAGGATTGATCAAATGGAGTACAAGGGTATCACGGTGAAGATCGACGCCGACCTCCATGCGGAGGTACGGCAGTATCTGGAAGCAACCAATATGACGATGGCGGAGTTCGTCACCCAGGCTTTGGATGATGAGCTCCACCCCAAATTTCAGAAGGAGGATATGAAAATGGAAAAACACGAGAACGATCGCATTTCAGGTGCCGGAAGGATCTGTTCCAGCGCCTCAAGGACTACCTGCGCCGCAATGAGATCACCCAGCGCCAGCTGTTGGTCACGCTGATTGAAGAAGAACTGGAGCGCGAGCAGACCGAGGATACGCTGGAAGAAGTGGAGCGATGAGCTGGTAGAAGCAGCAGAAGAAGAACTTACTGAGGAAGATTTGGAGGAGGACGAGAAAGAAGGCTTCGGGCTGACGATGTGAAGGCAGATTGGCTTATAGAAGCAAAAAGAAGCGGTGGATCCCCACCGCTTCTTTATCATCTGCTTTAAGCTATAACACGCTGTTCAATTGTATCAATGGCCTTACTTTGCCCCAGATTAGTACGCCGCTCTTTTCACGCAACAGTGTGATCTGCCCAGGGCATAGGCCAATTCAGTGTCCAGCCAAGGCCGGTGCCAATATGCGAGGAGCCGTTCAGACGGTTGAGACTGATCTCTATCGCTGTCATAGACAAGAGAGAAGCTCACGATCCCATATTCCCATGTGCGAAATGCAGGAATCCGCGATCAAATCATCCAGATTATACGGAAGTGCTGATACGACATTGTCGTGTGCTTCCACTGCTGTAGCGCAGGGAATCGTTCCTTTTCATTCATCATATAAAATCGCAGCAGAGTGCTGATGAGTGAAATTTCCGGCCTTGCGGCAATGACAGCCATTTCAACGGAATACCCCTTTCCGCAAGCAGTTTTGCAGTTTTGCGGGGAACTTCCGCAAGTTTACCTTCAATGATGAGGTTCATATGAAGGTCGGATAACTGCTCAATGAGCTGTTCTGTGATTGCGGACGAAAAGCCGGATGTCATGGGAATAGAGTCTGAGCCGAACGTATCATACAGGGCTCTCGGTAGTTTGGATGATAGCGCCGGTATTCATCGCCGTTGATGAAAACAGCGTCAGAGTCCATTCTGGCAATCATCATAGTGGATAATTCCGTTTTACCTGAACCGGGCTGTCCGGCAAAACAGTACCGCTTTGGGAGCAGTGTGCTGGTGATAATGTGTTTAGCCAGCGCGATTTCCGTCTCGAGGACTGCATCGACATCGTCCTGACAAAAATCTGAAAGCGTATGATTGGTGTTAAGCATTTGCACCAACCTTGATCTCGTTCAAAAAAATTGATCGGCCAAGGTAAACTGGCCTTCGATCCGATCCAGGTCAGATTCAGATTTTGCAACCAGAATATCCTGCTTGGCAGACCAGATAAGCGAATACAGAACCGAGATGGACTGGGCGGAGTCAGAATTTTTATTTTTCTGCTGGTAGCGGAACAGGTCGCCAAGAACAGAAGCACCTTTCTCCATCAGGACTTCCTGCTGGAGAGAAAATTCATATTGGCTCATAAGAAACGACACCTCGCATTCGATAATATTTTTATGACGGTAGAAGCATTTTAGCATAGACACACGACTTTTTTCAAGGAGGAGGAGAGTGTGCCAAAACTCATCACTAAATTCAAATATATAAAGCCCGGTGAGAACGCCGGAAAGTACGCAAAAAACATTGCCACCCGGGGGGGTGTGGAGAAGCTCCAGACCACCTACGCGGACTATATCGCCCAGCGGCCGCGCTCCTCCGGCCTGTTCTCCAGCGAAGGTGCAGACCTGACGCTTGCCCATGTGTCTCAGGCGCTCAACGAGCATCCGGGCAACATCTGACGTGCATCATCTCTGCGCCGAGAGGATGCCGAACGGCTGGGCTTCAACCGCGCCGCCCGGTGGAGGGACATGATGCGCAGTCAGGTGCCGGAACTGAGCAAGGCACTGAAAATACCGATGGAACATCTACGTTGGTACGGTGCGTTTCACAACGAGGGACACCACCCGCACATACACCTGATCGCCTATTCCACCGATCCAAGGGAGGGGCATCTGAGCAAACAGGGCGTGGAGCACCTTCGCCCGCGCTGGCCAAGGATATCTTCGCGCAGGATCTGATCTCTGTCTATGAGCGTCAGACCCGGCACCGTGACGATCTGCGGCAGGCAGGGCGGGCGCGGGCGGCGGAGATCGTGGACGAGATCAACCGGACAGAGTGCAATGACCCGGAGCTGGAGCGCCAGCTCCGGGTGCTCTCTGCGCGGCTGTCGCGCATCGGCGGTAAGAAAATCTATGGCTACTTGAAATCCGACGTGAAGGACATAGTCAATGCCATTGTAGACTTGTTGGGCAAACAACCTCAGCTTCAAGAGCTATATGAGCTGTGGTATCAGGAGCGCGAGGCGGTGCTGCGCACCTACACGGACGAGATGCCGCCCGCGTTCCCCTGTCGCAGAACAGCGTGTTCCGCCCACTGCGCAACGCGGTCATTCAGGAGGCGCTCCGCATCCAGCCGCAGGTGGAGACCGTGGCGGAGGATGAGCCGCAGACCGTTGAACCACCTCCGGAAGAAACAGCTGAAGAAGCCGCCGAAAGCGAGTCTGCATCTGTACCAGAGCCGCCAGCTCTGGTCAGCTCATCCAGCACCACCAACCTCCTGCGGGAGGCCGTCCGGCTATTCCAGCTGAGATTTGATGCCCCGGTACAGAGCCAGCACCAGCGGACAGAGCGTAAGCTGCGGCAGAAGGTCAACGAAAAGAAGGCGGCACAGGGCATGAAAATCGAATAGGAGGAGTCCGATGTCAGAGTATATCCCATTCAGCCAAGAGGAACGTGACCGGGCGCACCACACGAACTTGGTCGCTTTACTGCGCAGTCAGGGCGAGGTGCCTCAAGCGCCCGGCACAGAATACGAGTGGCGCATCGGCGGGCAGAAGGTCACGATCCGCGGCCACCTCTGGTATCACCAGTATGAGCAGATCGGCGGCGACGCGGTGGGCTTTGTCTGCCGCTTCTACGACAAGAGCTACCCTGACGCGGTTCAATTCCTGCTGTCCCAGGAGCACTGCGGCCAGCTGCTCATCCCGCCAACGCCGGAAAAGAGTTCATCCTTCCAGACGCTAACTCGACCATGCAGAGAGCGCTGGCCTATCTGCAAAACCGCCGAGGTATTGACCGGGAGGTGCTGTCCGCCTTTGTGCGCCGAAGGATGATCTATGAATCGAAGGAGCACCACAACGTCGTGTTTGTGGGCTATGACATGGCCGGACGGCCGCGCCACGCCCATATGCGCGGTACGGGCGGAAGTTTTAAAGGTAACACCGCTGAGAGCGTGCCGGAGTACAGCTTCCACTGGCTGGGGCAGAGTGAGCAGATTCTATCTCTTTGAAGCACCCATCGACCTGCTGTCCTACCTGACCCTTCACAAGGATGGCTGGCAGAAGCACAGCCATGCGGCGGCCTGCTCCGTATCCGATAAGGTGCTGTTCCAGTGCCTGCGGGATGCGCCGCAGTTGTTGCAGATCTTTCTCTGCTTAGACAGCGACAATGCAGGTCAGAGGCCGCTCGGCGCATACAGGAAAAACTGAAAACCGAAAACAGACAGCAAAGCTCCTCGTTCCGACCCACAAGGACTGGAACGAGGAGCTTTTTGCATGGGAGGAGAGTAGTCAGATGAACGGCATCCAAATCTTACTGCTGGCCACGGGCATCATGGTCAGCGTGCTGATCGGCATCACCCTGCTGGCGCAGAATTACAGCCTGAACGGCATCAAATCCAAAACCGTAGGCGACGGACAGCATGGCAACAGCCAGATGGGCGACCAAGGCGGAGATCCGGCGCACTTACCGCCGAATACCCTTTACGCCCCAGCGGTGGCGGGCGTTGGCCGACCGGGATGCCGACGGATCTGCCGCAGGGCATCGTGGTCGGCTGTGTGGGCAAAGGCAAAAAGACGACTGCTCTGGTGGACACCGGGGACGTCCATGTGCTTATGATCGGCGCGGCGGGTGTGGGCAAGACGGCCTACTGGCTGTATCCCTGTCTTGAATATGCCTGCGCGACTGGGATGAGCTTCCTGACGCCCGATACGAAGGGCGACCTGGTGCGGAATTATGGCGCGGTGGCGCAGCGCTACGGCTACCATATCTCGGTCATCGACCTGCGCAATCCTACCCGGTCACACGGGAACAACCTGCTCCAGCTCGTAAATTGCTACATGGATTCCTACCTGCGGGAACGGCGGTTGAGTGACAAGGCCAAGGCCGAAAAGTACGCCAAGATCATTGCAAAACTATCATCCTGTCCGGGGCGGACAGCGCCTCCTTCGGCCAGAACGCCTATTTCTACGATGCCGCCGAAGGTCTGCTGGCCGCCACAATATTGTTGGTGGCGGAGTTCTGCCCGCCGCCGGAACGGCACATCCTGTCTGTGTTCAAACTCATCCAATCCCTGCTCGCCCCCACCGGCCAGAAAGGCAAGAACCAGTTCCAGCAGCTCATGGATCTGCTGCCGGAGGAACACAAGGCGAAGTGGCTGGCCGGTGCGGCGCTCAACACCTCAGAGCAGGCGATGGCCTCGGTCATGAGCACCGCCCTGTCACGCTTGAACGCCTTTCTGGATTCGGAATTGGAACAGCTACTGTGCTTTGATACGGAGATCGACGCGGAGCAGTTCTGCTCCCAGAAATGTGCCATTTTTTCTCACCATGCCGGAGGAAAATCCTACTACGTTCTTTCATGGTGTCCCTGCTCATTCAACAGCTGTACCGGGAGATTTTGGCCGTGGCGGATGAGCATGGCGGAAAGCTGAAAACCGCTGTGTGTTCTTCTGCGATGAGTTTGGAACTTTGCCAAAAATTGACTCAGCAGAGATGATGTTCTCGGCCTCACGTTCCCCGTCGATTGCAGATCGTGCCGATCATCCAGTCACTGGCGCAGCTTGAAAAAACTATGGCAAGGAAGGCGCGGACATTATTGTGGACAATACACAGGTGACGCTGTTCGGCGGCTTTGCGCCCAACAGCAGCACAGCAGAGGTCATGTCCAAGGCGCTGGGCAGTCGGACAGTGCTGTCCGGCTCGGTGTCCAAAAGTAAAAATGACCCCAGCCAGTCCATGCAGATGATCGAGCGGCCGCTCATGACGCCCGACGAATTAAAGGCCATACCGCGCGGACAGTTTTTGGTCATGAAAACCGGTGCGCGTCCAATGAGAACACACTTAAAACTGTTCCCGGAGTGGGGTATCACGTTCGATGAGCAATTCGAGATGCCCGACCACGGCAGCCGCCCGGTGGCCTATGCGGATAAGCAGAGGTTACAGGCGGCCATTCTGGCCAAATACCCGCGCGCTGAGCCGGAGCCAGAGCCTGCGCCGCAGGTGCGGACGCCAAAGCGCATCTCGGCGCTGAAGGGCGGTGATTGAACATGGTAGGAGTCTAGAATTCCTCTATAAAACCGACCTGCCCCACCGGGCCATCGCAGTTTACCGCTACCTCTTCGACCGCGCCAATTGGCAGGGTCAGTGTTGGCCAGCGATAGCCACTGTGGCAAGAGACCTGCACCTGTCGGAAAACACCGTCCGCCGCGCTTTGGATGATCTGCGCCGCGCAGGACTGTTGATCAGCCAGCAGCGTGTCCGCAAGGATGGCGGCCGGAGCACCTTGCTGTTCACCCTGCGCTGAAAGCTGAAAAGAAAAGCCACCTCCCCCGCCAAGGAACTACTACGCCCATAGGCTGGAGGTGGCACCTGCCACCATGGCAGGTAGAATAGAACAGATGAAAGTTATAGCAGAAAGGGAAAACCAGCAGGCTACAGAACTCACTTCTGTAGGACCGCCAGATGCCGATATATCTGCATTAGTTTTGTTGCACAGGCGCTTTCGCCGTGTTTTTCGTATGTCTGCATGACTGCCTGGTCATTTTGCGGGGAGGACTGTGCGGCTCTGGGAGTATGGATGGTCTCGCTGTGGACGACCAGACTGCAATCCAGATAAAGGCCCGGATGTCCAGAATAGCTTGTGTAGTTTGCTCAGTTTTTGGCTCTTGCCCGGCGTTGGTGTTAGCTCCGGAAGTTATTATAGACCATATTTCTGAGTAACCGTAGTCGCTTTTTGATGTGCCCGCAAATGGTACAAGTCCAGAGTATATGCATATTGGATATAATGATAAAAGATACTTTTTTTAAGTTTGAGCAATCTCCATTCTCTGCTTTATTGCTCTGGTTGAGCTTATGGGCGATCAGGCAACTGCTTCCATGTTGGCTGAAGATCGTCTGCCTACTTCCAAAGAGACAAAGGGCGGCGTCCTTGCTCAGGGTATCAGCAGTGTGATCTCCTCTCTGTTCAATATGGTGCCCACGATCTCTGGTTCTGCTAATATTGGCCTTTGCGGTATTTCTGGTGTTACCAGCCGCTTTGTCACCGGTTTCGCAGGTGTCTTTGTGATCATTTGTGGTTTCTGCCCCAAGCTGTGTGCCATTTTCGCCGCGATTCCCTCTGCAGTTCTGGGTGCGGTTGCGCTGACCGCGTTCGGCACGATTCTTGTTTCCGGCATGAATGTTGTTAAGAGTCAGCCTCTGACGACTCGTACTACTACGATTGTTGGTGTGTCTCTGGCAGTTGGCATTGGATTCAGCGTGGCCTCCGATGCGCTGGCTGGTATGCCTTTCTGGCTGTCTACACTGATGAGTGGTGTTCCTGGTACTGCTATTGTTGCGGTGATCCTTTCCCTGATTCTGCGGGAGCCTAAGGAAGAGAAAGCCTAAATTGTTTTATAGAGTCAAGGTGAATTGTGATTATGAAGTATACGCTGTATAAAAAACGCTGATTGGATCATTACGATGGATGATTCCCGGAATCGTTACCGTCATGCGGATCTGTTGGTGTGTGATCGGGAGATCAAGGATATTGGACAGAATCTTCGCGAAAAATATCCGGACATTCAGATCGATGAGGAGATCGATGCAACGGGACGGTTGCTGATTCCTGGATTTGTCAACACGCATCACCATACCTGGCAATCGCTGATCCGCAATATCAAGGCGACTCAGGGGTTGGCGCTGGAGCCGTGGCTGACGGTCATGTATGAAATTTATAAGGATCTCAGCAGGGAGGTTGCCAAGGCAGGCGTATATGCAAGCCTGGGAGAAGGGTTGAAGTCCGGCTGCACTACGTCCAATGATCTGTGGTATCCGCATCCTGTGGGCGTTGAGGGTTTGATGGATGGTGAGATTGCCGCTGCTGCAGAACTGGGTATCCGTTTCATCCTGTGCGCAGCTATCACTCTCAGGTCAGTGATGTTGTTTGCCCTGAAGTGGTGGATACCACGGAGCGGGTCATGGAGGATTCGGCCAGATTGGTAGAGAAATACCATGATCGTTCCCGGTTCTCCATGTGCCGGGTCGGCATTGGCCCCCAGTATTGCGCAGTATGATACGGAAGAGATCCTGCGTGCTACGGTAGACTTTGCGGAAAAGAACGATATTATGGTGCATGGACACCTTGCAGAAAGCAAGGCGGAATGGGCGTTTACCAAAGAACATTTTGGCTGCACTCCGACAGAGTTCTTCCGTGATCATGGTTTACTGGGTGACCGTTTTTACTATGCACATTGCATCCATTTGTCCGACAGTGATATTGAATTGATGGCTCAAACTAATACAGGCGTATCCAGTTGCCCTATTTCCAATATGTATCTTAGCTCCGGCTCTTGTCGGGTGAAGGATTTGCTGGATGCAGGCGTGACCCGAATTGATTGGGTGTGGATGGCGCAGCCAGCAGCAATACCTCAAACTTTATGGAAGAGATTCGAGTATCTTATCTGCTGAATCGTCTGAGCTATGGGGATAACTCCTGTACCGCTGAGGATATTCTTTACTTGGCCACTCGCGGCGGCGCACGCAATCTTGGCCGTGACGATATTGGATATCTGGCTCCCGGTATGGCAGCCGATATTACGATGATCAATTGGAGCCAGCTGCAGTATGCTGGTGGCTGTAATGATCCTGTGGACTGCATTGTGATCAGCGGAGATGCGCGTATGATCGAAACTGTTATGGTTAATGGTGTGATCGCAGTTCGCAATGGACATTTGACGCTGGTTGATGAAGAGGAAAAGCGGAAATATGCCGCTGTCGTTGGCCGCGAACTGCTGACAAAGCCTCTGCGCGCATTCCGAGCCTGAAAGCTGATTTGGCGTAAGAAAAGGCGCGTGAATATGTAAATATTTAAAGCTATCCTCACCGCCGCATTTGCTTTTAAATGCGGCGGTGATTTTTTTGTCGTCTGCAGGGAGATGAAATTGTATTTCGACTACAAAGAAAATATAAAAACGTTGGTATCAAGACAATGAAATGAAGATAAGATAGCACTATAATATGGTCAACAAACAAAGAAAGAAAGCAAACTAAAAGAAATGATGTGGATATTTCACAAAAAGCGAGGGCGGGTGATTGTGAAGTGACGCTGATGAGTGAGGATTTGTGGCAGAGGCTTCAGAAACGTCCTGTGGGTCACGGTGCATTCATGTTTTCGCCAATCCCTGAATTTGATGTGCGGTGGGGATATGATCACATTGTTGAGCCGGGAAAATGCCTTCAGCCATCATCTGTTCTGCTGGATTACACGGCCTTCTTCGATACCTGGAGATTGCCGGAAGAGCCGATGCTGTTGTCAAAGCAGGGGCTGTCATGGAATGGAGAACTGCGGCTGCCGTTTGCACAGTTGAAAATACGAAGCGTAAGACTTCAAAATCAAAGCTGTGTGGCATTGAGATATGCGGATCAGATCAAAGAGTTTTTTGACGGGAAAGAAAAAAGGTATCTGTGGTCTGGTGGAAGACCGAACGGATGATGTTTATACACAGTTTTTACAGCCTCGCATTCAGGTTTTTCGCCAGGCGGTGCTGGACGGCGATCAGGAAACGTATAAGAACGTGCGTTCAGAATGTAGCAGGATGCGGGCAGGGGTTGACTCTTCTTTCGGATGATTTTCTCTGCGGTTATATGAGCGCATTCCCACAAAATCATCAGAACTGTCAGTTATGTTCGACGATTACATCTGCCGCGTGCAAAAAACAAACGACATCAGTGCGGCACTGCTTCGATATGCGGAGCGGGGATTATATTCAGTAGACATTCTGGGCTTGTTTTCAGCCTTTCACTTAGAAGTCATATAGCGGTTGAGCTGCTGCTTAAGGGGTGGCGGAATTTGGAAGCAGTTCTGATGTGATTATTTAACCGGAATGTACTTTGGCATTCTGGATTCAAACAAGAAAGAGGGTTTCAATGTTGGTAAAGCTTGAAGTTAGAAAAAACACTTACTTTGACTCGGTTACGCTGATGATCATCTCGAAAGATGTGAAGACGCTTGACGGAGTGAAGGAAGCGCTGGTCGGTATGGGGAACTGACCTGAAACCGCGAGATCGCAGAAAACCTTGGCCTGAATGTGGAAGGCTTTTGAGGCAGTTACTGCGAATGACTTTTTGTGGCTGCCGAGGTGGACACAGAAGAAATTTTGCCGCAGTGGTTGCCAAGGTGGATGAGCTGCTGAGCAAGAAGACGGAAAAAAGTAAGGCCGAGTATTTCCCGCCTACGCTTGATGGTGCTCTGAAGGTCGAAAAGGATCTCAATATGGCAGTGATCTCCGTTCCTGGCAAGTTTGCCGCTGATGTGGCAAGAGACTGCTTGGAGCATGACATCAATGTGATGCTGTTCAGTGATAATGTAACCGCTGACGAGGAGCGGGAACTGAAGGAGTATGCAGTGTCCAAGGAACTGCTCGTCATGGGTCCGGATTGCGGCACAAAGCGATCATCAACAATGTTCCGCTGGCGTTTGCCAATGTGGTTCGCGGCGGCAACATTGGTCTGGTGTGTGCTTCCGGTACCGGTGCGCAGGAGGTTTCTATTATCGATCAGTTGGGCGGCGGCATTTCAGCTGCTGGGTACCGGTGGTCGGGATCTTAAGAGCGAGATCGGCGGTATTATGATGAAGTTCTGCCTGAATGCGCTGATCGAGGATCCGAAGACCGAGATCATTGGTCTGGTCTCCAAGCCCCCGCGCCTGGAGGTTGAGGCTGAGATTTTGAGATTGCCTCCCATGCCGGTAAGCCTGTTGTGGTTTGCTTTATTGGCGGCGATGTGGAAAAGATCAAGAAGGCTGGCCTGTACGCGGCTGTATCTCTGGAAGATGCGTCCCATAAGCTGGTTGAGCTCTCCAAGGGTCAGGACGTGACTGATTTTATCGAGATGGCGATGGGCAATGAAGCGGCCGAGAAACTTGGTGGCGGATGAGGCGGCCAAGATGGCGGCTGGTCAGAAGTATATTCGCGGCCTGTATACCGGCGGCACCCCTTTGTGATGAAGCGATGAAGATGCTGATCGGGGATCTGGGGCTCTATCATGTCCAATATTCCGCTGAAGGCTGAGGACAAACTGGCTGATGCCCGTAATGGCAAGAGCATTGCAAATACGTTCCTTGACTTTGGTGACGATGAGTTTACTGTCGGTCGTCCTCATCCGATGATCGATCCCTCTCTGCGTGCTGAACGCGTTGTGCAGGAGGCTGCGGATCCTGAGTGTGCAGTGATTCTGGTGGACTGTGTGATTGGTTACGGTTCTCATGAGGATCCGGCACATGATCTGTCCGATGCGATCCGTAAGGCGAAAGAGATCGCAGCGGCTGAAGGACGCTATCTGGCGGTTGTCGCCAGTGTGTGCGGCACCGAGGGTGATCCTCAGGGACGTTCTGGTTCTATGAAGCAGCTGTCTGATGCGGGTGCGATCGTGCTTCCCTCTAATGCGCAGGCAACCAGATTTGCCAATATGATTCTTAAGAGACTGTAATTAGGAGGCGATAAGAGATGAGCAAACTGAATGAATTGTTCGGTAAGAAGCTGGCCGTTGTGAACATTGGCATCGAGTCCTTCTACAGAGATCTGCAGAGTCAGGGTGAGACGGCGGTTCATGTGAACTGGAAGCCCATTGCGGGCGGCGATAAGAAGATTGCCGGTTATCTGAAGAGCCTGAAGAAGGAAGGTCTGGCCGAGAAGATCGAGGCAGCCAATCAGGAGGCGTTGAACCGCATTCTCTCCGCGCAGCCTGCGCTGGTCGGTATGTCTACGGCAGGTGAGGCTATCCCCGGTATGACACCTACTACGATTCTGCACGCTGGCCCCTGTTGATTGGGGAGCATATGTGCGGACCCATGCGCGGCGCTGTTATGGGCGGTCCTGATTTATGAGGGCCTTGCCGCCGATCTGGAAGAAGCTGAGAAGCTGGCTGCCAGCGGCAAGATCACTTTCGATTCCTGCCACCATCACAATACGGTTGGTCCGATGGCAGGTGTAGTGACCTACTCCATGCCTGTGGGCACATTGTCAATAAGACGTTTGGCAATGATGCTTACTGCACGATGAACGAGGGCCTTGGCAAGGTGCTTCGCTTTGGTGCCTGCGATCAGGAGGTTTTTGACCGCCTGCATCGGATGCGCGACTGCTATTACCCCGTGCTGAAAGAAGCACTGGAAATCCATGGCGAGATCGATATGAAAGTTATGATTGCGCAGGCTCTGCAGATGGGAGACGAGGGGCACAACCGCAATAAGGCCGGTACATCTCTGTTCATTCGTGAGATCCTTTCAGATGATTATAAGACCCATTTTCCGCTGGAGCAGCAGCAGGAGGCAATTGCATTTATCAATGGAAATGACCATGCATTTCTGAATCTGTCCATGCCGTCCTGTAAAGCGACGATGGATCCGACTCTGGGAATTCCGTACAGCACCATTGTTTCTACCATGTGCAGAAATGGTGTGGAATTTGGCATCCGGATTTCCGGACTTGGCGCAGACCAGTGGTTTACGGCACCGTCCGAATATATCCGCGGTCTTTATTTCCCGGGATATTCCGAAGCGGACGCAAATCCGGATATCGGAGATAGCTGTATTACAGAAACAACCGGAATTGGCGGATTCTGTATGGCAGCTTCACCAGCTATCGTACAGTTTGTAGGAGGCCAGGTTCAGGATGCGATCAACTACTCTTCTCAGATGTACGAGATTACAGAAGGGGAAAGGAAATGCCTATAAAATTCCGGTACTGGACTTCAGAGGCAGCGCAACTGGAATCGACATTGTAAAGGTTTTGGAGACTGGAATCCGTCCGATCATCAATACTGGTATTGCTCACAAGGATTACGGCGTTGGACAGATTGGAGCAGGTCTTGTGAATCCGCCGGAAGGCTGTTTTACAAAAAAGCCATCGAAGCATGCGCAAAAAGCATGGACAAACTAGATAATAAAAATATTTATATATAAATAAGGAGGATTTATAATTATGAGTAAGTGGTCTGACATCAAAATCTACGATTTAAGTATTCCGATTGGAATCAGCACTCCGCCGTGGCCAACCTATGAGCCGCTCCAGGTGAAGTATTTCAAGCGTCTGGCACCGAATGGAGCAAACGGACAGCTTGTGACCCATTCCAATCATGTAGGAACCCATCTGGATGGCCCGCGTCATTTCGACACCGCAGGAAGAGATATTGCAGCTCTGGAATTAACCAAGCTGTGTGCACCGGCGTTGTAGTTGATTTGTCTGATATGGCAGAGGATTTCGGCATCTATACCCCGGAAGATATCGAGAAGCGCGTTGAGGTACGTGAGGGAGATATCCTGATCATCAACACTGGTTATCATAAGTATGGATTTGACCAGCCTGAGGCAGATGAGCGCCGTTACATGCTGCGTCACCCGGGTCCGTCTCTTGATTTTATCAAGTGGGTACGTGAAAAGAAGATTAAATGGCTGGGAGTTGACTGCGGTTCCGCAGATCATCCGATGAATACTAAGATCCGTGACTGGGGAGCCGATGGAGGCTGAAAAGTGCGACGCTATTTTCCGCAAGAAATATGGCAAATCCTTAAATGAGATTTATCCGTGGCCGGAGCATTACCAGGCAATGCATTTAGAGTTGTTTGGCCAGCCGTATGAGGCAATCCATGCAGAGTGCATGGGAGGTGAGATCGATAAGTTGTCCAACAAGCGTGTTGTAATCGGATGCTTCCCGTGGAAGTTCCAGGATGGAGAAAGCTGCATCAGCCGTATCGACATGATCACAACAAAGCGCCGCAAAGGTTCTTGGAATCAAAAACCATGAACTGAAAGAAGGCGGAGATGCAGATCTGGTAGTACTTCAGGATGAGGGGATGTATACCATGCAATCTGGCATCACACAGCACCGGCTTATGTTATTAAGAACGGCGTTGATATTACCGTAAAGTAACAGCTTCAAAAGGAGAAGCATATGGAAAATAAGAAAGGAAGATTTGCAGAGATTGCGTATGTCCTGGGAATAATTCTGTGCCCACTGGGGTTTGCCTGTCGGCGAAAAGCGGATTTGGCGTGTCAATGGTAGTTGCACCGGCCTATGTGCTTTATTTGCGTATTTCAGAAACAATTCCCTGGTTTACCTTTGGAAAATCAGAGTATATCTTTCAGGGATTGCTGCTGATCGTGCCTGGCTCTTTGCTGTGCGGCGCTTTATGCGGAAGTATCTGTTATCTTTTGTTACGGCGTTTATTTACGGAAATATTTTGGATCTGTGGTA
>VOFG01002366.1_pt1 | contig 22894 bp, 23 predicted proteins | sample 5384171 | NCBI WGS metagenome assembly VOFG01 (sample SAMN12384726, study PRJNA508395) | human gut metagenome | isolation source: healthy gut F | host: Homo sapiens | reverse complement strand
CAGCGCGGCGTCGTCCGTGTCCGAAAAGTGCGAGAACACGCCGTACACGTCTATGCTCCCTGCCTCACCCAGCGCCGCGATGAGCGCATCAAGCTCCCCGCCCGGCTCAACGCCGATGCGGTGCAGCCCTGTGTCTATTTTTGAATATGTACGCGCGCGCGAAGCCCAAGCTCACGTGCGCACTTGTCGAGCGCGCGCGCAAAGTCGACCGACGCGCACGCGAGCGTCAGCCCCGTCTCCACCGCGGCGGCGAGCTGGAAGGGGAGGGCGCTGCTCATCACGAGTATGTCCCGCGTCCAGCTGGACGCGCGCAGGCTCAGCCCCTCCGATACGTGCGCCACGGCGACGCAGTCTATTTCCGCAAACTCCGCCGCCGTGCGCGCGATGTGCGCCGCGCCCAGCCCGTAAGCGTCGTCCTTCAGCACGGGGATAAGCCGCGTCCCGGCGGGGAGCGTATCCAGCGTCGCGCGAATATTCTTCCGCAATATATCCGTGTCGATATACAGATATGAATTATTCATTATATTCATGACAAAATGTATAAACCTCACTGCTTGTTCTTACTGTACGGCTCTATTATACCTGCTTATAAGCGCTTATGCAACAACTATTTTCGACCTCTTGTGCAGTGTGCACAGCACAGCATGAAAATTTATTTGAAAAATTCGCAAATTAGGTATTGACAATGAATATTTATTCGTGCTATACTTCACAGCGTCGAGAGACAAAATGAATATGACATGAAAAAGAGGAGATAAAAATGAAAAAGATAGTTTCCCTTATGCTGGCGCTCGCAATGGTGTTTGCGCTGTGCGCCTGCGGCTCTGCCGCTTCCACCCCCGCCGCGACCGAGGCTCCCGCTGCTGACGCGGCAGAAGCTCCCGCAGCTGAAGATGCAGCCCCCGCCGAGGGCGGCGAGCTGATCATGGGCACCTCCGCTGACTACGCCCCGTTTGAGTTCATGTACCCCGACGAGAGCGGCGAGATGGTCTACGGCGGCATTGATGTTTTCGCGGCTGACTACATCGCCCAGGCAATGGGCAAGACCCTCAAGGTCGAGAACATGAGCTTTGACTACCTGCTCGCTTCCCTCCAGAAGGGCGATTACGACATAGTCATGGCCGCCATGGAAGCCACCGACGAGCGCAAGAACGCCGCCGACTTCTCCGACCCGTACTACACCGACTACCCCGCAATGATCCTCGTCAAGGCTGACAAGGCTGACTCCTTCAAGACCCTCGCTGACTTCGACGGTCTCTCCGTCGCTGCCCAGACCGCTACCACCAAGGAGCAGATCGTCACTGAGTCTATGCCCGGCGCGAACCTCGTCTCCCTCCAGAACGTTAACGACATCATCAACCAGCTCGTCAACGACAAGATCGACGCGGCTGTGGTCGACGGCAGTGTTGCGCTGAACTTCGTTGCCACCAACCCCGACCTCGCTGTTGCCTCTGCTTCCGATGAGCTTGGCTCCGCTGAGCCCTACTGCATCGCCGTCCAGAAGGGCGACCCGAAGGGTCTGCTCCCCGCCATCAACGCCGCCATCGCCCAGATGACCGCCGAGAACAAGATCGAGGAGTTCAAGGCTCAGGCTGATGAGCTGTCCGGCATCGCCGTTGAGGTCTCCGCGGACGCTCCCGCCGACGAGGCAGCGGCCGGCTGATAGCTTGTCAGCAAACACGTAAAACCCGATTGGAAAGCCGATGCATCCCACCGGCTTTCCAATTTCGCGTATTCCCGCCCCGCGCCTAACTCCACAGAGAAAGGACATATATTAAATGTGGTGGTCTAACCTCTTCACCGACATGAGTCCGGCGAACTTCTTCAACTTCTCTTTCCTCCCGAAATACGGTCAGTTTTTATCCAAGGCATTGAATATACGCTCCTGCTCGCCGTGGTGTCCGTGGCGCTCGCCGTTATCCCGGCGCTGCTGCTGGCGCTGATGCGCCTGAGCAAGAACAGAGTCGTCAAGTGGATATCCGGCGCGTACATCGCGGTGTTCCGCTCCACGCCGCTGCTCGTCCAGCTGAGCATTATTTACTTCGGGCTTTTCGGCGTGGTGTCCATCCCGCGCGTCACTATCCTCGGCTTTGTGGACATCAGCCGCTTCATCCCCGGCGTTGTGGCGCTCGCGCTCAACTCCTCGGCGTATGTTGCCGAGATCTTCCGCAGCGGCATTCTCGCCGTTGACGTGGGGCAGACGGAGGCCGCCCGTTCCCTCGGGCTCAACGCCGCGAGCAGCATGCGCCTTGTCGTTCTGCCGCAGGCGATAAAGAACGTCCTCCCCGCCCTCGCGAATGAGGTCGTCACCATGGTCAAGGAGAGCTCCATCTGCTCCATGCTCGGCATGGCGGAGCTGATGTTTGCCGCCAAGGCCGTCGCGAGCGCGACATACATCACCCTCGCGCCGTACACCATCGCGGCTCTTATTTACTTCTGCATTAACTACCCCGCCTCCAAGGGCATTGAGGCAATAGAGAGGAGGATGCGCCGTGGCGACAAGCACTGAGACCCTTATTTCGGTCAGACATCTTACAAAGGAATATAATGACGGGCAGGTAAAGGCTCTGGACGATTGCAGCATGGACGTCAAGCGCGGCGAGGTCGTCGCCATCATCGGACCGTCCGGCTCCGGCAAGTCCACGATGCTCCGCTCGCTCAATCTGCTGGAGGAGCCGACCTCCGGCAGCATCATCTTCAACGGCACCGATCTTTCCGATAAATCCGTCAACATCAATCTCCACCGCCAGAAGATGGGCATGGTGTTCCAGCATTTCAATCTCTTCCCGCATATGACGGTCAAGAAGAACATCACCCTCGCCCTGTGCATCTCAAGCTGAAAACACAAGCGGAGGCGGACGCTATGGCAGTGCGCCTTCTTGAGCGCGTCGGTCTCGCCGACAAGGCGAACGAGTATCCCGCGATGCTCTCCGGCGGCCAGAAGCAGCGCATCGCGATCGTCCGTGCCCTCGCGATGGAGCCGGAGGTCATGCTCTTTGACGAGCCGACCAGCGCGCTTGACCCCGAGATGGTCGGCGAGGTGCTGGACGTCATGAAGGAGCTGGCGCAGCAGGGGATGACGATGGTCGTCGTCACGCACGAGATGGGCTTTGCCCGCGAGGTTGGCGACCGTGTTCTCTTCATGGCGGACGGCAAAATTCTTGAAAGAGGGCACGCCCTCCGCGATATTGACCATCCGCAGAACCCGCGCCTCAAAGATTTCTCCGCCACATGGCAAACTTTGACCCGTTCCGCGAGATGGACAATATGGAGCGCAGCTTCTTCGGCAATACGAACCTTGTCTCTGCTTTCCGTACCGATGTCAGCGACACCGGCGATGCCTACAAGCTCGAGAGGCGGAGCTGCCCGGCTTCAACAAGGACGACATCAAGATCGACATTGAGAACGATTGCCTCACCATCAGCGCCGAGCACAAGCTGGAGACCGATGATGAAGACAAGAAAAAGAACTTTGTCAAGCGTGAGCGTTTCTACGGCTCGTACAGCCGTAGCTTTGACGTGACCGGCATTGATGTTGACCACATCGAGGCGAGCTACACCGACGGCGTGCTCACACTGAACATGCCCAAGAAGAAGGAAGAGATCCCTGCAAGCCGCAGACTTGAGATCAAGTGATCGCCATAACCCATAATCCCACACCTTGCAGAGGGCGCGCCAAATCCGGTGCGCCCTCTTTTTGCTGTCCGCGTTTGCATTTTTCGCTGCGGACGGATATAATACTACTATATATTTATAGAAAACATGAAACGCGAGGTAGGCCCATGTATTTTGACACCCATGCCCACTATGACGACAAGGCGTTTGACGAGGATAGGGACGAGCTGCTCCTCTCGGCGCACGCCGAGGGGGTGGAGCTTATCATTGACCCCGGCTGCGATGTCGGGAGCAGCTGCGCGGCGCTCGACCTTGCCGCACGGTACGACTTTGTGTATGCCGCTGTCGGGCTGCACCCGGAGGAGCTGGACAAGGTCACGACCGACAGCATGGACGAGATCGCCGCCCTCGCCCGCGACCCCAAGTGCGTCGCGATAGGGGAGATAGGGCTGGACTATTATTGGGACGACACGCACAAGGAGGAGCAGAAGGCGCTGCTCGCCGCCCAGCTCAAGCTTGCGGCGGAGCTTGATAAGCCCGTCATTATCCACGACCGCGAGGCGCACGCAGATTCCTATGATGCGGTCATACGCGTCGCCGGTCTGCGCGGCGTGTTCCACTGCTATTCCGGCAGTGCCGAAATGGCGAAGGAGCTTTTGAAACGCGGGTGGTATCTGGGCTTTGATGGACCGATAACCTACAAGAACGCCCGCCGCGCCATCGAGGTATTGGAGCTTTGCCCGCTTGAGCGCATACTCATCGAGACGGACAGCCCCTATCTCAGCCCCGTACCCATGCGCGGGCGGCGCAATGACTCCCGCAATCTCCGCTACGTCGTCGAGAAGATAGCCGAGGTAAAGCAGCTCACGCCGTCAGAGGTCGCCGCCGCAACGCTGCAAAACGGCAAGACCCTCTTCGGCATAGCGTAAAAACAAGCCTATACAACGCGTTTAATACACATAATGTCTGTATTAAGGCATTATGTGTATTATTTTATGATAACTATATTATTTATACTATATTAAGTAAATGATAATACGTAAATAATATTATGAAAATTATATTACGTTTATTATATTAAGTAAAATATATTATGAAACACATATTAAGTTAATGATATTACGTAGCTAAAATTATGTAGTATAAATTAAGTAAATAATATTAAGTAAAATAAATTACGTAAACAGAACAAAAATCCCCGTCGCGACACAGCATACCGCGACGGGGATGGAGAAGCTTTTTGATTTAATTGTCCTTGCGCCACATCAGCCCCAGCTGCTGTACCAACTGCTGTAATCCGCACCCTGGGACTTCGCCTCGTATGTGCCCTTGAGCTTACTCATCACGCGCTCGTAGGCGTCGCTGCCCTCCTCATAGGGGTGGGGCAGTAGTTGTTGTAGTTGTCGGCCATGCGCGCCGCGCCCTCAAGATTGCTGCTGACGCAGCAGGGAATGACGTCAAAGCTGTCGGTCGTCACGCTGCCGTCAACATCGCGCTTGAGCCTGACCTGCACTATCGCCGTGTCAGGATCGGACGGGCGCGTGCTGCCGCCGAACACCCAGTTGCCAAGGCTGTACAGAATGAGCGAGCCGTTGTATTCCTCTATCGGCTGTAAGCAGTGCGGGTGCGATGCGTAGATGAGATCGGCCCCGGCATCCGCCACGGCGTGGGCGAGCTTTGTCTGGTTCTCATTGGGCGTGTAGTACAGCTCAAGCCCCCAGTGGAACATGCATATCACGTAGTCCGCGCCCTGCTCGCGCAGGGACTTCACCGCCGCGACGGCGTCGTCGGTCTTCCAGTCGGGGCGCATGTCGTTGCCCGCCGTGTATATGCCGAGCTTGAGACCGTTCTTCGTCGTGACTATCTTCGCCTGGCGCTCCGTGCCGTAGGGGAGCCCGGCGGCATCCAGCGCCGCGAGCGTGCTTTGCAGTCCCGCCTCGCCGAAGTCAAGGCTGTGGTTGTTCGCCGTCGTCACAAAGTCCACGCCGCCCTCGGTCATGATGTTGGCGTAGGCCGTCGGCGCGCGGAAGTAGAACATCTGGGAGGAGCTCAGCTTCGTGTCGGAAAGCGTGCACTCAAAGTTTGCCAGCGTGTACTCATCGTCACTGAAATACTGCACGGTGTTCGAGAACGGGTAGGCATAATTCTCGCCCACGGTCTTCGGGAGACCCACATCGCTGTTTTCAAACTGCGTGGACGACCAGAGCGTGCAGTCGCCTATGCAGGATACGGTGAAATACTCTGGCTGGGGTTCGGGCGTCGGCTCCGGTGTCGGCTCGGGCGTGACCTCCGGCGTTGGCGAGGCTGCCGCGGCCATCGTCTCCGCTGCCGCGGCGGTGTCCGCGTCCGCCTTTGCCTGCTCCGCGTTCAGCACGTCCCCGCGTATTTTGAAGAGCCATACCATCGCGGCCATCAGCGCCGCCAGCACTATGCCCTGCACAACCAGTTTCATTGTTATTTTCATCTGTGCGTTGTCCTCTGAAAAAGTCGATAATATATATATTATACATTCCCCGCTGTTTCCCGTCAACAGCTTTGACGCACCGTGCGCGGCTAATGTTTCGCACTGTTCCATATAAATAAATTCGGGCGCGCCGGTGAAGGCGCGCCCGTGGCTGATAATATGTCGGGGGAAAGGATCTGAGGCTGATCAGAGTATACCGCCGAACTTGATGAATATCGGAGCGAAAACGAGGGACACAACAGTCATCAGCTTGATGAGGATGTTGATGGAGGGGCCGGAGGTATCCTTGAACGGATCGCCGACGGTGTCGCCGACGACTGCCGCCTTGTGTGCGGCGGAGCCCTTGCCGCCGTGGTGGCCGGCCTCAATGTACTTCTTGGCGTTGTCCCAAGCGCCGCCAGCGTTGGACATGTATATCGCCAGCAGCACGCCGGTCACGAGAGAGCCCGCGAGTAGACCGCCCAGCGCGCCCGGACCGAACAGCAGACCGACGAGCAGCGGCGCGATGACCGCCATCAGACCGGGGACTATCATCTCGTGCAGTGCCGCCTTTGTGGAGATGGACACGCAGGAGCTGTAATCGGGTCTTGCCTTGCCTTCGAGTATGCCGGGGATCTCGCGGAATTGGCGGCGAACCTCTTCGATCATCTTGTATGCCGCCTTGGAGACGGAGTCCATCGTCATTGCTGAGAACGCGAACGGCAGCATGCCGCCGATCAGCAGACCAATGACAACGTAGGGGGACAGCAGGTCGAGCACGTCGAGCTTGACCTCAGTCGCGTAGGAGACGAACAGCGCGAGCGCGGTCAGCGCGGCGGAGCCGATGGCAAAGCCCTTGCCCATCGCGGCGGTCGTGTTGCCGACAGCGTCCAGCTTGTCGGTGATCTCGCGCACGTGCGGGTCAAGACCGCTCATCTGGGCGATGCCGCCGGAGATTATCGGCGATGGGGCCGTAGGCGTCGACGGCGACGGTGATGCCCGTGGTGGACAGCATTCCGACGGCGGCCAGCGCGATGCCGTAGAGGTCATTGGTGACGGAGTAGGAGATGTAAATGCCGATGCAGATGAGCAGGATGGGCACCCATGTGCTCTTCATGCCGACGGCGACGCCGCTGATGATGGTCGTGGCGGAGCCGGTTTCGGACTGGTCGGCGATGCGCTTGACGGACGTATAGTCCTCAGAGGTGTAGACCTCGGTCACAAAGCCGATGACAAGACCGACGACGATGCCCGCGATGATCGCGGCGGCGCAGTAGAAGCGGCCGAAGAAGACATAGCTGAGGAAAATAGAGGCGACGGTCACGATGGCGGCGGACACATAAGAGCCCATTTTCAGCGCCTTGTGCGGGTTGGAGTTATCCTTGCCGCGCACAAAGAACGTGGCGATGATGGAGGCGATGATGCCGACCGCGGCAATGACGAGGGGATAGAGCGCGCCAGCGCCCTGGAACAGCGCACCCTGCGCCGCGACGCCGAGCGTCAGCGCGGAGACGAGCGCGCCCACGTAGGATTCAAAGAGGTCCGCGCCCATGCCCGCGACGTCGCCGACGTTATCACCGACGTTGTCGGCAATGACGGCGGGGTTGCGGGGGTCATCCTCGGGGATGCCGGCTTCAACCTTGCCGACGAGGTCAGCGCCGACGTCTGCCGCCTTGGTGTAAATGCCGCCGCCGACGCGCGCGAACAGCGCGATGGACGAAGCGCCAAGGGAGAAGCCGAACAGAATGTTGTAATTGCCGGTGATTATGTATATAAGGCTGCATCCGAGAAGACCCAGACCGACCACGCACATACCCATGACCGAGCCGCCGGAGAACGCGATGGACAAAGCGCGGTTCATGCCGTGCTCCATCGCGGCGTTCGCGGTGCGCACGTTCGCGCGCGTCGCGACCTTCATGCCGCAGAACCCGGCGAGGATCGAAAACGCCGCGCCCAGCAGGAAGCACACCGCCGTGCCGATGTCGATGAACAGCGCGATCAGCACAAACAGCACGACAATGAAAATAGCCAGAATCTTATATTCTGACTTCAAAAAAGCGTCGGCGCCCTCTGCTATCGCGCCCGCTATTTCCTGCATCCGGTCGTTGCCGGGGGCAGCCCTTTGTACATAATGCGCCTTATATCCCGCGAACAACAGCGCAAGTATCGCCGCCGCGGGTATAAACCAAAGTAAAAAACCCATAAAACTTTCTCCTTAAAAAGACTGTAAGGCGGAGCCTCTATGTGCATATTAACCGATAAACGCGAATTTGACAAGGCGAAATTTACGAAAATCTAGGCAAAATCGACAACTTCATACAAAACGCTGAAATATACACGCCCGCAAAGAGGTTTATAGGCGAAATTAACAAATAACGTTTGCACTGAGTTGGCAATCATGCCGCACAAATCACCTCAAAACTGATTTTTGACGAAAATATACGGTTATAAAATGAAAACTGCGGGATTTTCGTACAAATCACATAAAGTAAAATGTACAAAATGAGATTTGTTTATTATGCTGCCTCTTGCGCTGTGATAAAAAGAGTGGTATTATGTAAACGCATGCGCGGCTGCTGTACAAATTTATATAATTTGTGGCGTTGTGCATATTGGACGCTGGACACGCCAGACGGGACTTGGCGAAAAATCTGCATTCCGGATGAAACTTTTTTGTTTTTAAAACGTTATATATGTAGCGGCAGGGCGGAGGACAGCTCGGACGCGGCTGCGGAACGCACAACGCGAACGCACTGGCGGCGCGGAATTCAAACCGCACCACAATATCTCGCAATTCTGCCAGCGAAAACTGCAAGATATAGATAAATTACAAAACGGTAAAAAATAATAAAAATTTTTTCAAAAAAGTCTTGCAATTTCGGAAACAATGTGTTACATTATGTGTGACCTCTAGGAGGTCGCGGCGGCATGCGTGCCGCGTGAGATTCCTGTAATCAAATCTCATAAGGGGGATTTTTAGATGAAAACCATGAAGAAAGTTATTTCCGTGCTGCTTCTGGTCTGCGTGCTCGCCAGCTTCGCGACCGTTTCGGCATACGCGGACAGCGACGTTCCCGCAGCTCAGGACGGCGAGGTTGCCGTTCAGGGTGCGCCGAACTATGTCAAGGAGGTTACGCTGTCACCGAGCTTCTGCGACTCTTAATGCAGGCGACACCGTTACCATTACTCCGTCCACACCGAACAACAGTGATGCCGAAGCGGACAAGCCTGTATACGGTGTTACTTGGGGTTTCGAACGAGTCTGCGCTCGTGAAGGAAAGCGAGGACAGCCAGACCGGTGCAGTGACTTTCAGAGCACAGTCTGTCAACGCGGACACTACCGTTACCGTTACCGCAACTGCAAAAGGTTTTGCGTCAGATGGCAACACACATCCTTCGGCAACCTGCAAGGTTACGATAAAGAAGGCTGAGGTAAAGCCGGTCGCAAGCGTTGTCATTCTCGAACCTGCTTCCAGAAATGTCCGCATTAACACCAGCATTACTCTCAAGGCTGAAGTAACCAAGGCTGAAGTAACCAACGGCGACTTCGCATATTGGGAAGTTGCATACGGCAGCACCGGCAAGGGTACATTCGATGTTGTGAGCGGCAATAAGACTGTCAACTTCACTGGCACGGCTGTCGGCACTGTCAAAATTGTTGCCTACGCCAAGGACGGAACGGCATCAGCTCCTCTGGAACTGAATGTTACCGATGTTCGCACTCCTCAGGTTGCATGCAGCGTTGGCCGCATAGATAACGGCGAGACCGCTACCTTCTGGGTCACCAATGCGGAAGCTGATGAGACCTTCACTTGGAGCTACACCACCTCTCCCGCTACTGCTCAGATAATCACCAAGGCTAATGACCGCGGCGTGGGTCTTGATCTCACCGGCGGCAAGGGCGAGGGTACTGTTACCGTCACCGCAAAGGATAAGTACGGCGCTACCGCCTCCATCACTGTTCCTGTGAACGTCATGGATACCGGCGATGCCAAGCTCTCTCCCACCAATGTCACCTGGACGCGCGGTCAGGGCAACCTCACTTTCACTGTTGAACCCGTCCTTTACAGCGCCTACATCGACGGCGTGTGCATCACCGGCAGCGGCAACAACAATAAGTACAGCTACGTGTGGAGCAGCAAGAACCTTGTCATCAACTCCAGCTATCTTGCCACCCTTTCGGCTGGTGAGCACATCCTCAGAGTTGACACCGTTTACGGCAGCGGCGAGGGTATAAATCAGGGTGCGGGCACGGTCTACGCGACCATCACCATCAATGGCACGGCTTCCGCAGCATACGGCGACAACGCCCATGTCCGTGGCACGTCCAGCAACCTCTACTTCAACTCCAACGGCGCTATCAAGAACGTCTACATAAGCAACCAGCTCATCGATCCGGCGAACTACACCCTCTCCAACAACGGCAAGAGCATCACGCTCAAGGCGGGCTTCCTCAACCTGCTCAACTACGGCAGCTACACCATGAAGCTCGAAAACACCAACGGCGGCACGGAGACGGCGACCTTCCGCATCGTCACCGCCAACTACGCCCCAGCCACGGGCGATGAGAGCAACCTCGCCATCTGGGTTGCGGTGATGCTTATCTCCGGCGTCGGCGCATTCGCCCTCATCCCCCGGAGAAAGAAAGAAATGTGAGCCCAATAACCCCAAACGCAAACGCCCCGGCTGACCGCCGGGGCGTTATCTCATTGGAGGCAGATATGGATATACTCTATCATGACAGCGAGATCGCTGTGTGCATAAAGCCGCCGCGCGTCCTCTCCACGGATGAAGCGGGCGGCATGCCATCGCTCGTGCGCGCCGCGCTCGGCGGGGAGGCGCGCACCGTGCACCGCCTCGACGCGGCGGTGGGCGGGCTGATGGTGCTCGCGCGCAATGCCGCTGCCGCGGGGGAGCTGAGCCGTCAGATGCGCGATGGAGAATTCCGCAAGGCGTATCTCGCCGTCGTCCACGGCGAGCTTGACGAGGGAGGGACACTGTGCGATCTTCTCTGGCGCGACAAAGCCCGCCGCATGACCTTTGTCACCGACGCGCCCGGCAAGGGCGTGCAGGAGGCAGTGCTCGACTATGAGCGCCTTGACGCGGCGGAGGGCTTGAGCAAGGTTTACATAACACTTCACACGGGGCGCACGCACCAGATACGCTGTCAGTTTGCCTCGCGCTCGCATCCGCTTGTCGGCGACAGGAAGTATGGCACGCTTACTGACGGCGAGTGTGACATTGCCCTATGGTCGCATGAGCTTTCGTTCGCGCACCCGGCGACGGGGGAGCGGCTGCATTTTTCCGCCTTGCCGCCGCGGGCGTACCCGTGGACGCTGTTCTGAAAATCAGCGCAAAATATTAAAATTAAGTGAATATGGTTATGCTCCTGTTGCAAAGAGAATTCAGCTGTGATATAGTAAGTTTAAAATTTTTGAAGCAATCTTAGCAACATCTGAACAGGAGCATGATATGATAGTTTTGAAATACATCCTCACGGCGGTCTGCGCGTACTTTTTCGGTTCGGTCAGCGTGTCCATCCTGCTCTCGCGCAGTGTGATGAACGCTGACGTGCGCGCGCACGGCAGCGGCAACGCCGGGGCGACGAATATGGCGCGCGTGTTCGGGCTGCGCATGGGCGCGGTGACGCTCGCGGGCGATATGCTCAAGGCGGCGCTGGCGATGCTTCTGGGCTTCGCGCTGCTGGGCGAGAGAGGAATGTGCGTCGCCGGGGCGCTGTGCCTTGTGGGGCATTGCTATCCCGCGCTGCACGAGTTTCGCGGCGGCAAAGGCGTGTCCGTGGGCACGGCGGTGTTCCTCGCGGCGGACTGGCGTGTGCTGGCTGTCGCGGTGGTGTTTTTCGCCCTCGCCGCGCTTCTCAGCCGCAAGGTCTCGCTCGGCTCGCTCGCGGCGGCGGTCTCCGGCTTTGCCGCGGCGGCGTATCTCGCGCTGCCTCTGCCGCGGCTGCTGCTCGTGGCGTTCACGATGCTGCTGGTCATCCTGCGCCACAGGGAGAATATAATCCGCCTTGTGCGCGGCACGGAGCCGGACTTTACCCTCGGCTCCGCCAAGCGCCGCCGCACGGACGAGAGCCGCGGCTGACACCGGCATAATCACATGAAAAACCGCCTTACGCGAGGCGGTTTTTACATATTTTTAACCATTCACGACCGGTATGTCGTATAATATGACATTATAGATTATAGAATTAACGCAGGGGGCAAAACTTATGAATAAACGCGCGCTTGTTGTTGAAGACGATGTCAATATCGCGGAGCTTCTGCGCCTGTATCTGGGCAAAGACGGGTTTGAGGTCATGATCGCGCCCGACGGCGGCAAGGCGAAATCCGCCTTTGACCTTTTCCAGCCGGACGTTGTCCTGCTGGACATCATGCTGCCCGTGAAGGACGGCTGGCAGGTCTGCCGCGAGATACGCGAGAAATCCTCCACGCCGATCATCATGCTCACCGCGAAGGGGGAGACCGCCGACAAGGTCAACGGCCTTGAGATGGGCGCGGACGATTATATTACCAAGCCCTTTGACGTCAAGGAGCTTATCGCCCGCGTGCACGCCGTCATGCGCCGCACGGATGCCGACGCGCCTGTCGACAAGAAGCTCACCTTCGACAAGCTTGTCGTCAACCTCGATTCGTATGAGCTCATCGTCGACGGCAAGAAGATAGATACCCCGCCGAAAGAGATGGAGCTGCTTTACCATCTCGCGTCCTCGCCCAACCGCGTTTTCACGCGCAACCAGCTGCTTGACGAGGTCTGGGGCTTTGACTATTTCGGCGATTCGCGCACGGTCGACGTGCACATAAAGCGCCTGAGAGAGAAGCTTGAGGGCGTGTCGGATAAATGGAGCCTCAAGACAGTCTGGGGCGTGGGCTACAAATTTGAAGTGACCGAATAAGGCGCGGATATGAAGAGCATTTATCTTCGCAACTTCGTCGCCACCGCCATCATGGTGTCGGTGTGCTTTCTCATTGTGGCGTTCTCGTTCGTCGGCATCGGGCGCAACTACCTCATCAGCGAGTACCGCGAGGATATGGTCAACTCCGCGCGCGAGGTCTCGCGCACCGCGGCGGCGATCGCGCCGAGCGATTCGCTCAACAGCTGGGTGCTCAGTATGACGCTCAGCTCCGTGTCGAACTCCACGGGCAATCAGGTGTTCATTGCCGACCCCAACGGCGTCGTCGTCACCTGCTCCGACCGCCGCCCCGTGTGCGAGCATATGGGGTATCAGATGTCCCCGGAAATACTCCACCAGCTCAGCACCAACGGCTCGATAAACCAGATCACAAACCTCGGCGGGTTGTATGAGAGCAACCGCTATGTCGTCGCCCAGCCGATAATTGTGGCCGACACGGGCGAAATTCTCGGCTATGTGTTTGTCACGAACGTTATCGACAATATGCTCGGCGCGTGGTCGACGTTCCTTGGCGTGACGGCGGTTGTGACGGCGGCGGTGTTCATCGCGGCGCTCGTCATATCGCTGATATACTCAAGCGCATGGCGCGCCCGCTGGATGAGATGGCCGCCGCCTCGCGCAAGTTCGCGCGGGGGGATTTTTCCGTCCGCGTCAAGCAGGAGGACGACACCGCCGACGAGATGGGCTCGCTCATCGAGTCGTTCAACAAGATGGCGGACTCGCTTGAAATGGCGGAGGCGCGCCGCACGGAGTTCATCGCGAATATCTCGCATGAGCTGCGCACGCCCATGACCACGATCTCCGGCTTTGCCGACGGTATACTCGACGGCACCATCCCCAAAGAGGACGAGGAGAAATATCTGCGCTCCATCCGGGACGAAACACGCCGCCTGTCGCGCCTTGTGCGGGATATGCTGGACGTGTCGCAGATGCGCGCCCGCGCCGCCGACCCCAGCAAGCGCACGGTGTTCGATTTGACAGAGCTTGTGCTGCAAACGCTTTTGAGCTTTGAGTCGCGCGCGACGAAGAAGGGGCTGGACGTTGACCCGCAGCTCCCGGATAACCACATCATGGTGCGCGCGGATAAGGACGCGATAACGCAGGTCATCTATAACCTGCTCGACAACGCCGTGAAATTCGCGCACGAGGGCACCTGCATCACACTGCGCCTTTATAAGGACAACGGAAAGGCGTATGTCTCCGTCAAGGACGTCGGCGAGACCATCCCGCCGGACGATCTGCCTTTCATCTTCGACCGCTTCCACAAGTCCGACCGCTCGCGCAGTCTGGACACCACGGGTGTGGGGCTGGGGCTCTACCTCGTGAAGAGCATCATCAACAGCCATGACGAGGATATTGCCGTGCGCAGTGAGGACGGCGTGACGGAGTTCGTGTTCACGCTCGCGCTGGCGTAAAAGGGAAGTATAACAGGATTCGAGGTTTCGATATGAGCAATAATGATTGGTATGATAACTCCGGCTGGTATGAGCCGCTGCACCCGGAGAAAAAGACGGCAAAGCCGCGCCGGGAGAGAAGCAGATCAGGCTGGACGAAGGCGCGCGCCATCGGTGCGGTGGTGCTGGTGATCATCTTCATCGTCGCTACGTCGCTGCTCTTTGCCCAGCGCAGCCAGCAGCGCGCGTACAGCTTCTACTGGGGCGGCAGCGACAAACCCCGTGGAGCGCCGACGGCAGGGACGGCACGAATAAGATGCCCGACAGCAAGGAGGACTTCTTCGACAAGTATTACACCGAGACGGACACGGATACGGCGGAGATAAACATCCCCACCGTCGAGCTTGAGAGCGATTTCACGCTCAGGCTGGAAGCGCCCGGCGAGCAGGAGCTTACGCTCAATGAGCTTTATGACGCCTGCGCCCCCTCCATTGTCGCCATCTACGGCTATGTGGACGGGCAGACGGGGTACTATTGGGGCTCCGGCGTGGTGCTCAGCGAGGACGGACTTATCCTCACGAATACGCACGTCATCAATAACTGTGACCGCGCGGCGGTGAAGCTTGCCGACAACAGCGAGTACGAGGCGAAGCTCGTCGGCGCTGACACAATAAGCGACATTGCCATATTGAAGATAGAGGCCAGCGGGCTGACCGCCGCGCATTTCGGCGAGAGCAGCGGTCTCAAAACCGGCGACGCCGTTGCCGCCATCGGCAACCCCCTCGGCGAGACGTTCCGCATGACCATGACCAACGGCATCATCTCCGCCATTGACCGCGGCATAAGCTACAGCTGATCATCCTGCTGCTCGGCGCGGGTCTGTATTTCACCATCCGCACGCGGTTCGTGCAGGTGCGCTGCTTCGGCGAGGGCTGGCGGCGCTTCTTCGGTGAGTTCAGCCTCAACGGCGAGAAGCACAAATCCGGCATGAGCTCGTTCCAGGCGCTGGCGACGGCCGTCGCGGCGCAGGTCGGCACCGGCAACATCGTCGGCGCCTGCGGCGCGATCCTCATCGGCGGCCCCGGCGCAATCTTCTGGATGTGGATCATCGCGTTCTTCGGCATGGCGACGATCTATGCCGAGGCGGTGCTCGCGCAGGAGACGCGTGTGGTCGAGCCCGACGGCACGGTCCTCGGCGGTCCGGTGTATTACATCAAGCGCGCATTCCCGAACGGCTTCGGCAAGTTCCTGGCCGGCTTCTTCGCGGTCGCGATCATTCTGGCGCTCGGCTTCATGGGCTCCATGGTGCAGTCCAACTCCATTGGTGAGGCGTGCCAGAACGCATTCCACATCCCGAGCTGGGTCATGGGCCTGATCGTTTCCGCCATCGCGGCGTTCATCTTCATCGGCGGCGTGCAGCGCATCGCCTCCGTCACGGAGAAGATCGTGCCGATCATGGCCTGCCTGTATCTGGTCGGCGGCCTGATCGTGCTCTTTGCCCGCATCCGCTACGTGCCGGAGACCTTCGGCATGATCTTCAAGTACGCCTTCGCGCCGCAGTCCATCATCGGCGGCGGCATCGGCTACGCACTCAAGACGGCCATCAGCCAGGGCGCCAAGCGCGGCCTGTTCTCGAACGAGGCCGGTATGGGCTCCACGCCGCACGCGCATGCGCTGGCCAATGTCAAGTGCCCGCACGAGCAGGGCACGGTCGCAATGATCGGCGTGTTCATCGACACGTTCGTCGTCCTGACCATGACGGCGCTCGTCGTCATCTCCACGCTCTACGCCGGCAACGGCCCGCTGGCCCACGGCGCGGTCGACGGCATCTCCAAGACGAACATGGCGCAGCTCGCGTTCTCGAGCGTGTTCGGTGATACGCTCGGCAATGCGTTCGTGGCCATCTGCCTGCTGTTTTTTGCGTTCTCGACGATCGTCGGCTGGAACCTCTTCGGTCAATTATCTCTTCGGACCATGTATTGGTTGCGCCGCATCATGCATTCGGGGCTGTACCCTATTTGCAGCACCGTCACCTTGCTGCACGCATCAAGCAGGGCGTTGTAGCGCTCGCGCTGCGCGCGGTTCCAGCGGTCGGGCTGCGTGCCGCAGGGGACCGCGGCCTCCAGCGTGACATCGTCATGCACATCGCGCAGCGCCGTCACCGCCTCCGCGAAATACATGTCGCACCCCAGCGCCATGCCGCATATGAAGTGCCTGTACCCCTCGGCGTACAGCGTCTCCAGATGCGCGGCAAGCTCGCCCTTGAGCGCGAGACAGCGCTCGTCCGCCTCATTGCCGCCCCACGGCAGCTTCGCGGGTCTGTGCCCGGAAAAGCAGCAGGTTTGTTCGCGTTGCGCCATTGTTCCCCTCCGATTATTTCCTATGCACAGTATAGAATAAAAAAGGGTCTTGTCAAAGAAAAGATACTGTGCTATACTGACGGTGTCTTCAGGGCAGGGTGAGCGCTCCGGCGCAATTCCCGATCGGCGGTAAAGTCCGCAAGCCGCATCGCGGCAGGATTCGGTGCAATTCCGAGACCGACAGTATAGTCTGGATGGAAGAAGATGCGAATAACACCTTTTTCGTATATCAACATCAACGCCCGAAGATACAATATCTTTGGGCGTTTTTCTGCGCCCTGAAAAGGAGCTGTATCTTATGGAAAACCTGCAATTCATCCTCATGTGTGTCGTCGTGTTCGCGGCGATCCTCGCCGTGGCCGTGCTCGCCGAAAAGCGCCTCAGCCGCGACAGAAAGTCCTTCTCCGGCACGCACTACATCACCTACACCGCCATCTTTGCCTGCATGGCGGGCGTGCTTATGCTCTTTGAGCTGCCGCTGTTCTTCGCGCCGGGCTTTTATAAGCTCGACATCAGCGAGATGCCGGTGCTCATCTGCACGTTTTACCTCGGTCCCGTCGCGGGCGTGATGACGGAGCTTGTCAAGGTCATGGTCAAGCTCCTCCTCAAGGGGACGACCACCGCCTTCGTCGGCGACTTTGCAAATTTCGTCGTGGGCTGCTCGTTCGTGCTGCCCGCCAGCATCATCTACCACGCCAAGCCCGGCAAGAAGACCGCGCTCATCGGCATGGCCGTCGGCACGCTCGTGCTCACCGTCTTCGGCAGCATCTTCAACGGCGTATACCTCATCCCGAAGTTTGCCGAGCTTTACGGCATGCCCCTTGATGCCATCGTCGGCATGGGCACGGCGGTCAACGCCAATATAACGAGCATCACCACCCTCGTCGTCTTCGCGGTCGTGCCGTTCAATCTCCTGAAGGGCGTCATCGTCTCCGTGCTGACCTTCCTGCTGTATAAGCGCATCTCGCCCATCCTCCACAAGAACGACGCCAAGCGCGCAGCCCGCCTCGAAAGAAAAAGAACACGCCGCAGAGCACGCCCAAGGAGGCGTGAGCGCGCGGTCACAGCGTTTTCAGTACGCGCCGCAGGCGCGTCATGCTCAGCACGAAATTCAATAGCTCAGTGAAATATATGATGCCGATGTACGCCGCCAGCGCATAGCGCGGCAGCAGCCACCATACCAGCAGCAGACCCGTCAGCGCGTCGAGGATGTTTATCCCCATGCTCCACACCTGCTGCCCCAGCCCCTTGAGGCAGCCGTCGACCGTCATATCCGTGTACATCACGGGCACGAGCGGTGCGAGAAGCCGGATGTAATGTCCGGCTTCTTGGCTTTTATACACGGCAAAGCCCAGCATATCGGAGAAAAACCACATGAAAAGCCCCACAGCGGCGGAAAACTCCAAGCTCAACAGCAGCAGCCTTTTCGCCGCGGCGTGTATGTCCGCGCGGCTGCCCTGCACCTGCGCCTCCGTCAGCTCCGGCACGATGAGCTCCGCCGCGGCGGACATGATGCACGACGGGAAGAAGATGATCGGCAGCACCATGCCCTGTATCGTCCCGTAGCCCGCAAGCGCGCCGTCGGCAGAGTACCCGGCGGACTTCAGACCGCGCGGGACGAGCAGATTTTGCAGCGTTGTCAGCGCGCTGCGCGCATAGGCGGACACTGCCAGCGGCAGCGCGATTTTCAGCATCCGCGCCGTGAGGCGCTGCCCGCCGCTGCACTCGCCGTAGTGCCGCCTCCTGTCGTCGGTGTACACCGCCAGCATCAGCGTGAGCGACACCACATCCGCGATCACGCGCCCGAGCGTCACCGCCGCGCAGCTCAGCTCTATATCCTCCGTGGGGACGCGCGCAAGGCACAGCGCCACCAGCGCGATCCCCACGAGCTGCTCCGCCAAGTGCACGGCGCTGGGCTTCCACACGCGCCCGCACGCTGTGAAGTACCCCGACAGCGCCGCGCACAGTGCAGCGCACGGCATGCTCACGGCGCTCAGGCGCAATGACCGCACCGTCCGTGCGTCGCCTATCCAGAGAAAGCCTATAGGCTCTGCCAGCGTCCAGAGTATCAGCCCCGCCGCCAGCCCGAAAAACAGCGCATAGCCGAGGCAGCGCCGCATTGCCGCGCGTATCCCCGCACAGTTGAGCGCGCCCAGCTCCTCGGAGATGAGCCGCGTCGACGCGAAGCGTATGCCGGATATCGCGAACGTCATCGCAAGCCCCGTCACCGACAGCACCAGCTGATAAAGCCCTATTCCCGCCGAGCCTATCCGCCCAACGAGCCACACTTGAAACGCGATGCCTATGCAGCTCATCAGCAGTGACACGCCGGTGAGCAGGAATGTGTTGTATATCAGCCTCTTTTTTTGAATCATGCGCACACCCCCGGATATTTAAGTCTATGCGCACCGGCGCACCGACTTGTCCGGGAGAAAGCGCGAAAAAACACGGCGCGGAACACTCCGCGCCGTGCAGTAATGTATAGTGTTTCAATTGAAGCTGTCCGCGCTCGCGGAGAAGAGGTGGTCTATGCGCTTTCGGAGCGCCGCGTGCTCCGGTCTTTCAAGCGCCGCGTCATCGGCGAGGAGCGCCGCGGCGTCCTGCTGTGCTGTCTGCATCACGTTCACATCCGCGCCGAGATCGGCCACGTGCATCTCCGGCAGACCGTGCTGACGCAAGCCGAAGAAATCGCCCGGTCCGCGCAGACGCAGATCCTCCTCGGATATTTTGAAGCCGTCATTCGTCTGTGTCATTATTTTCAGCCGCGCCTTAACCTCGTCCCCACCTGCGTCGGACACCATCACGCAGTAGCTCTTGTGTTTGCCGCGCCCCACGCGCCCGCGCAGCTGGTGCAGCTGGCTCAGCCCGAAGCGCTCCGCGTTCTCGATTATCATCAGCGCCGCGTTCGGCACGTCCACGCCGACCTCTATCACCGTCGTGGCGACAAGTATGTCCGTCTCCCCGGCGGCGAACGCCGACATCGCCGCGTCCTTATCCTTTGCCTTCATCCGCCCGTGCACGCACCCCACGCGCAGATCGGGGAACTCCTGCGCGAGCGTGCGCGCGTGCTCCTCGGCGGATTTGAGCGGCACGGGCAGCTCGTCATTGTCGTCCACCATCGGGCACACAACGAACACCTGCCGCCCCTCGCCCGTGAGCTTGCGGATGAAGCCGTTGAGCCGCGCGCGGTAGCTCTCGTCCACGGCGAAGGTGTCCACCTTCTGCCGCCCGGGGGGCAGCTCGTCGATTATCGACACGTCAAGATCGCCGTATATCATCAGCGCGAGCGTGCGCGGTATCGGCGTTGCGGACATGACGAGCACGTGCGGACGCGCGCCCTTGGAGATGAGCGCCGAGCGCTGATTGACGCCGAAGCGGTGCTGCTCGTCCGTCACGACGAGCGCAAGGCGGGAGTACTCCACATCCGCGCTGAACAGCGCGTGCGTGCCGACAATGACGTCCACCTCGCCCATGGCGAGCGCCGCCTTGACCGCGCGCTTGTCCTTCGCGCTCATCGACCCCGTCAGCTTCAGCACGCGCAGTCCGAGCGGAGCGAGCAAATTAGATAGGTTTACATAATGCTGATCTGCCAATATCTCGGTCGGCGCCATGAACGCACTCATCCAGCCGCTTTTCCATGTCTGCCATATGAGCGCCGCCGCGACAAGCGTTTTGCCGCTGCCGACGTCGCCCTGCAACAGTCTGTTCATCACGCCGCCGGAGCGCATATCCGCCGCTGCCTCGGTCACGGCGCGCTGCTGTGCGCCGGTGGGGGAGAAGGGGAGCGCGGAGAAGAATTCCTCCATGTCCGCGCCGCTTATCATTATGCCGCCCTCGCGCACGCGCTCTTTGCGCATCATGCCAAGCGCGCACGCCAGCACGAACAGCTCCTCGTATATCAGCCGCCGCCGCGCCACGTCTAGCGCCTGAAAATCGGCGGGGAAGTGTATGTTCTCGTAGGCGTAGCGCGCCGCGGCGAGCTTGCGGAGCGTGCGTACCTCCTCCGGCAGCACGTCCTCCACGCGGTCCGCGCAGGCGTCCAGCCCCTGCCGTATGCTTTGCAGCAGCACGCGCTGGCTAAGCCCGGCGCACAGCTTGTATACCGGTATGATGCGCCCGGTCACGCCGCCCACAGTGCCTTCCTTTTCGTGCACGGGGTTTGCCATCGTGCGCCGCCCGCCGTGCTGCTCCACCTTGCCGTAGAACACATAGGTCTCGCCGCGCTCGATCTGGTCTTTTACATAATTCTGATTAAAATACGTTATGTCAACCGAACCGCTGTCGTCCACAGCGCGGAATTTCACCAGCTCCATCCCGCGGCGTATGCGCACGAGGCGTGGCACGTCTGCCACTGTGGCGAGGATGCACACCGGCTCATCCGCCGGTGTCTCCGCGATGCGGCACATGACGCCCTGTCCTCATAGCGGCGGGGGAAGTATGAGATCAGGTCATAGAGAGAAAAGACGCCAAGCTTATTGAGAGCCTGCGCCTTTTTCTCGCCTATACCCTTTATATATCTTACATCGGTCGTTAAATCAGCCATTATTCAACAAATTTCAGCCCGTAGTTCTCGTTTGTGAGCGTGAATTCCTCGATAAGCCCCTTTGTGCAGATGATCTGGCTGTCCTTCGTCACGAGTATCATTTCAAACCCGCCGTAGGTGCGCCAGTAGCTTATGGCTCTTGACTCGCCCAGCACGTACATCGCCGTGGATAGACTGTCTGCCATTGTCCCGTCGGAGCAGATGATGGTGACGGATTGGAGCGTGTTCGTCACGGGTAGCCGGAGGTGGGGTTGATGATGTGCTGATACGTCGTCCCGCGAGAATCAGTGAAATAGCGCTGGTACCCGCCGCTTGTCACAACGGCGGTCTCGCCTACGCTCACAACGCCGAGATAGCTTGACGTGTTCGCGGGGTCCTGCACCGCGACCTTCCACTCCGTCCCGTCGGGCTTGAGCCCGAGGGTCTGCACGTTGCGCGCCGAGGGAGATTATCCCGCTCGTCACGCCCGCCTGACGCATGGCCTCGATGGCGTTGTCCGCCGCGCACCCCTTTGCGACCGAGGCGAAGCTCATCTCGCCGTAGGAGGGGATGGTGACGGAGTACGACCCGGAGGCGGGGGAAGCTCGACAGCACAAGCTTGTCAAAGCAGAGGCGCGAGAGGTCTTCGGTGATCTCCTCGCTCGTGGGGACGTAGTATTTCCCGTCGATAAAGCCCCAGCGCTTCACAAGGGGATAGAGCGTCAGATCGAGCGCGCCCTCGCTCTGGGTGTATACGGTGTGCGCCGTGCTTATCATCTTCGCGATCTGCCCGGAAATGACGGTGCTCGCGCCCTGCGCGTGGTTGATGGCGTACACGGTGCTCGTGCTCAGCTCGGGGTCAAGCGCGTTGTCCATGGAGAGGATGATGCTCTCCGCGGCGCTCAGCCCGGCGTTTGCGTTCTTGCCGTAGGCCGTCAGCGTCATGACCGTGTCCATCGCGTATACCTCGCGCTGTGTCTCCCGCGTCTCGCCGCATCCCGCGAGGGGGACGAGCATCGCCGCGCACAGCACGATGCATATGAGCTTATAAAAGGTCCTTGTGTGCTTCATAAAACTCGTTGTAATCCTTTAGCATATATTTCAAGAGCTTCGGCGTGTCGAGCTGGTACGGGCAGCGCACGCTGCACTTGCCGCACTCGATACAGTCGTTGATCTTGTTCATCTTCTCGCGCCATTCCTCGGTCATGTACTGCTGCCACGGCGAGCGGCGCAGCAGCATGTTCATGCGCGCGCACTGGCGTATTTCAATGCCGACGGTGCAGGGCATGCAATAACCGCAGCTGCGGCAGAAGCTGCCCGTCAGCTCGCGGCGATCCGCCTCGATCACGGCACGCAGAGCGTCGTCCAGCACGGGGTTCTCCTCCGCCAGCGCGATCCAGTTGTCCAGCTCCGCCATGCTCTGTATGCCCCAGATGGGGACGACGTTGGGGTACTCGTTCATGAATGCGTGACAGGCGCGCGTGTTCGTGCCGAGAAGTCCGCCCGCGAGCCCTTCATGGCAATGCAGCCCATGTCCGCCTTCTCGCAGCGCTCCGCAAGCGCGAGATCGCGCTTGGAGGATATGTAGCTGAACGGGAACTGCATCGTCTCGAACCTGCCGCTCGCGATG
>VOFG01000065.1_pt1 | contig 22900 bp, 46 predicted proteins | sample 5384171 | NCBI WGS metagenome assembly VOFG01 (sample SAMN12384726, study PRJNA508395) | human gut metagenome | isolation source: healthy gut F | host: Homo sapiens | reverse complement strand
GAGGCCTTCGCGCTGTTCGCCCGAGCACGGCGTCGCCGACGCGGTCCAGGCCGCCCAGATGCTCGCGCGCATCGGATAGGTTTGCGTCCACTTTGTCGATCTGGGCCGAGACCTTCGCCTTCGACGCGTCGAACGACTCCTCTCGCGATTCGGCGATTTTTATCGTTGAGCGTTCCAGCGACAACCGATGAAACAGTGGAAACAAACGTGTCGTTGATTGTGTTGTCGAGGTCGAAGCGCCCGTATCGGTGATTTTCGGCGCCACGGGATTGAGCTTTTCGTTCACGTAGTATTCCAGCTGAGGCCGCTGGAACTCGCCCGTAAGCAGCGTGGTCATATCTTCGCTGAAATCGCTGGGGATAACGAACGCCGCATACGCCTCGCCCGACGATATTTTTGCCATGGCGTCGTCGTAATCGGTAAACTCCCAGCCCAGTTGCGTATTTTCGTGCAGCTGGTCCACGATTTGGTCGCCCAGCTGCAAGTCGCCGAGCAAATCGTTGTGCGCGCCCGCATCTTCATTCACGACGCACACCTTCAGCGCACCGGTGTTGTTGTACGGATTCCAGAAACCCACCACGTTGAACCAGGTGTACAACGACGGCAAAATAATGAGCACGAGAATAACGACCCAGCTTGCCGGGGCTTTTCGCGATTCGTTTCAAATCGCGCATAAGCACGCGGAATACGTTGTGCACGCGCATCTCCTTCAAATCATTCAGTCGGTCTATGGCGATCGCGCGCGCTTTTTGCACGCGACGCTCGCCCACGTTCCCGCGACAAGTCGCGAAACCCCAATTTTCAATCTGTCGATTCTATCGAAGCGCCATGTTGGGGCTTCGATAGACAGGCGTTGTTACACGTTTGTTGCTTAACTGAATTATTTTACGATGCACGGAAAAACAAAGCGAGGGAATCGTTCAAGATTCCCTGATGATTCATGGAGATAGGAACGCGCGCAGCCGGCGCTATTCAGGCAGGCCTTCGATTGCCGCCACTACGGCATCGACTTCAACATCGGTCGTGCTCCAACTCGTGCAGAAGGAACCATGTTGCGGTTGTCGGCCTCTTGCCCTCGAATTCAACAATGCATGCCTCTACTAAGCGATGCGAGCTTGGTATCGGAAACAAGGGGCGAACTGCTGATTCGTGGGACTGTCCGGGCTCGGCCAGCAAACCGCGCTTGGCAAGCGCCGCCCTAATGCGCATAGCTTGGGCCACCGCGACTTTGCTGATTTCAAAATAACGGCCGCCCTCGAAAGCTTCGTGAACGCGCAGGCCCAAAAGCCAGCCCTTAGCGAGCATCGTGCCCGCCTTCATGAATTGCGGAAATACGGCTGGAGCGCCGGGTTCACCACAACCATGGCACTCTCAAACAGCGCGCCGCATTTCGTGCCACCAATAGAAGGCGTCGGAAATACGCGCGATATCGGGCAGCGTCACGTCATTACCGACGCGGCGAAAGCGAGGCCATAGGCCAAACGCGCCGTCGACGAACAGGTACATGCCAAATTGTCGCATACTGCCCGCAGCGCTTCCGAGTTCTGCGAGCGAATAGACCGGCCCGATTCAGAGGGAACGAGATATATGCCATGCGCGGCACCGTGACATGCTCGGCACGGGGCTTTCTGCATAACTCTGGGCAACGGCGCGCAAATCGGCAGCGACAAGCTTGCCGTCGCGCGCGGGAACTGTTTCGCATTTGTGGCCGATATGCTCGGTTGCGCCCGTCTCGTGAACATTGATATGCCGCAATCGGCGCACGACGCTCTCCACGGGCGAAGCGCATGCGCGATGATCGCGACGTTGGCCTGCGTTCCGCCTACGATGTAGTGCACCGCGGCATCGGGCACGCAGCCGCCTCCTTTGATGAGCGCGCCCGCCCGCTCGCACCATTCGTCGAGCTCGTAGCCCGCATACGCTTCCGAGTTCGTCGCCCGCAACGCCGAGGATTTCGGGGATCGCGCCATGGCAGTAGTCGTTATTCAGTCGAATCATGAATACTGTCCTTTCTTCAAACGACGCCATCATATAAGAAAGCGGCGCTGGCGGGAAACCCGCACGTCACCTCGCGTCCACGGCGCCCTTATCAATACCCGATCGGCCTCTTTGCGTCCCGATTGCCTCTAGAACAGCGACCCGATAAAGTCAGTCGCCTTTTCCGCAGCGGTCTCGCCCGCCGATTTCACGGCCTCGCCTGCGGCATCGAGCACGCCTCCGGCTGTTTCGGTCGCCCTGTTTTCCAAGGCGCCCGACACGGCGTCGGCGACGGCCGATCCCGAGTCATGCACCAAATGGGCCGTGAGCGCCCTCTTCAACCGCAATAGATCTCGACCGTCCACCTCGACGCATCCCACACATCTTTGCCGTCGTCGGTCAACACCACGATGGACGAAACATCAGCGCCACGCACTTCAAGAATCTTCTTCGCATTCGACCACTTCTCGCCCGCCAAATCGGACGTATCGACCGTGAGCGTCGCAGCGTTCTGCTGCACGCCTGGCGTTTTGAAGGACGACTCGCCCGATTCCGCCTCGCTGCGCTCCGCCTGGGTGACGCCTCCGCCAGGCGTTACAGTCGAACTCGTCGGGTCGCTCGCGTGGAAAAAACACAAACGCGCAGCCCGCCAACGCCACTAAAGCGCCGGCGAAAATCACGGCAAGGGGCGGCTTTTTTCTTCACACGGGAACTTTCCGAATAGCGCGTCGCGACCGGGGCGGTCGAGCCCGACGTACGACTGCTGCGGGAACGTCGCAGGATCCGGCGTGCTTGGCTCGAAGGGATCGCGCACGTATTCGCCGCACGTTACGGGCTGAGCGCTCATGCGCGCCGTTTTCGGGCTGCGCAACGGACGCGAGGCAACCGTCGGCTGCGAGGAAACGACCGGTCGGAGGAATACGAACCAGCCTGGCGCACGGGATGGCGCGCGTCTCCTCAAGCGATCGGCCGAGCACGTCGAAGGCGCTTCCGCTCCCGTTTCCGCCACCGTTCGCCATGCCCGTCGGCTGTTCGTTCATTGAATTCATCTATCTCCCCAGAATGCGGTCAAACAGTTTGATTTTGCCCATCCTAAGAAGCGCACGTTCCGCCGCTCCGCTGAAATGACCCGTTATCCTCCCGCCTTTCGGCGCGGTAGCATTCCAAGAAAGCACCGAAAGGGTGCCATGGGTCTTTTTAGATGGAAGGTCGCCATTGTCACTGGCGGCGGCAAAGGGAATCGGTTTCGGCATTGCGAGTGATTCGCCCGAACAGGGCGCAAGCCTGAAAAGCCGCACCGAGGGGCGCCTGACCGGGCGGCGTCGATAATACGGCGTCGATGTTGCCTATACCGTCGCTGAGGGTTCTGACGAAGCCCAGGTCGAGGCGGCCATTGCGAAGATGCGTCGAGTATTTTGGCAAGCTCGATGTCATGGTGAACAAACGCTCAGGCTTCCAGCGGCACCAACCTTATCGACCACACGAAAAAGAAGATTTCGACCTGGCCATCAATACGGGCCTGTACGGCACCTTCTTCTATATGAAGCACGCCTTCCCCGAGCTTAAAGACTAAGGGTTGCGTCATCAACCTGGCAAGCGGCGCCGGCCTGTTCGGCAAAGCCCGGCCAGTCGAGCTATGCGGCAGCCAAGGAAGGCATTCGCGGCATGACGCGCGTTGCGGCCACCGAGGGGGCCCCGACGGCGTGCGCGCGAATTGCATTTGCCCGCTGGCGATGACCGAGCAGCTCGCAGCATGGAAGGGAAGCCCACCCCACGTTTGCCGCCACCACGGGCATTCCGCTGGGACGTTTCGGCGACCTGAAAACCGACATCGGCGGCGTAGCCGTGTTCCTCGCGAGCGATTTGTCGGCCGCATTGTTTCTGGCGAAACCATCACCGTCCAGGGCGGCAGCGGCCTGCGCCCGTAAGGTTTGGCGAAGGCACGGTGCACAGCGGCAACCGCGCTTATGACAACAGGGGCGCGCAATCGATCACGTCGCTCGCATGAACAACAGGCAACGTGCCCAAGCCCCTGCCACTCAAGCAGACATACGCCCCTGAATTTCAAAGACGCAAGCGTCCCTCATTCATTAAGGCGAAAGCACAATGTGCTTCGCCTTTTCTTCAGAAATGTTCAAAATGAGCCTCGAATGTGGCATTTTTCGCGTATCTCGACGGTCGATGCGACGCCACCTTCGTTGCAGCTCAACATAACCCCAGGTAGATTCCTTGAGGGGATACGCGCACTTTTCTTCCCCGTCTAAAGGGCACCACATTCGAGGCCCATTTTGAACAAAACAAACCCAAAAGCCTGCGCGAGAAACGCCACAGCGAACCGCTTTGTGGGGTAAGACGCACAAACAACAACTCGACTTGAAGAAGCATAAGCAGCAGCGCGCGCAACGACAGCGCACGTGGCAACGGCGATCAGTATCCGAGCGAGCAGCCGCGCTTTTGACAGCAAAGCACAGCCGAAAACAAAAGTTCGCTAGAATATCGCCACGGCAAGCGCCAGCAGTGCAGCGAAAACGCGCAGTTCAATCCTGTGAACAGGAGGAAGCAATAGCCCTGCTCTCGGGTGCGCCACGGCGAGTTGCTTGTACCGAAATGAGGCTTGCCATAGAAGCGATCAGCGTTCCCAAGCCGCCGATATTCACGCCCACGAGCAGCGCCGGCGCCGTGCTGCAATCGTCGCGTCGACCATGCCCGCCGCATTTATCAGGCAAATCCGATACACACCAGCGCCATACGAATAAGCGCCTATCGCCGCCACTCACGGTATCCGGCAAACTCGACGAATTCGGAAGCAACGGACAGAAGAAGACGCCCGATTCCGCAATCACGTACCGCCATACCCATGCCCAAATCGGAAAATGGCACGGCAACCACCGAATCGAGCCCCTGCGAAATACGTGCCCGGCATGCATGAAAATACCTTCGCCGGCTGCGACCAGCACCACCGTGGCCTCGTAATGATTACCCGCTCCGACGTGTTCTTACGAACGCCCGCGCGTTCAAACGAGGCATGCAGCCCGCTTGAAAAAAAAATGCGGAGCTATTGACGGAATCGGGCAGAAGCAGCACTTCGTCACGCACATCGGCGACGCGACAGACTCACTACCGACGAGCTTGTGCCCCACAGGAAGCACAGCGCAAATGGGCTCCTCAAACAAAGGATGCGCCGCAATGTCGCTCACGCCCCTCAACCTCGGACATTTCCATGAAAGCCAAATCGAGAGTGCCCTCACGCAGCATGGCAAGCAAGTTCGTCCACGTGTCTATGACGAGCGACACCTCAACACCAGGATGCGAAACCTTGAATTCAGAAATCGACGTACCGACGTTTCCCCAGCCCACGGGTCCATGAAAAGCCCAAACGAATACGACCGTGCGTTGCGGCTTCGCTCTCGTGCACGCCACGCAGCAAATCTTCGTATTCGAGAGCATCCAAGCGAAACGACGTGAGCACCAGCTCGCCCGTCGACGTGATCGCTGTCGAATGGCCGCGCACCAAAAGCTGGGCACCGAGCTCTTTTTCAAAGCGCATTCATCTGCGCCGTCATGGCTGGCTGCGATATGAACATCTCGCGCGCCGCTTTCGACAGGCTTTTATTCTCGGCAACACTCACGAAGCATCGCGTATGCGAAACAAATCCACCAAAACCCCTCCTTGCCGTAACGCTAAAAACACCCCATTGTCGCAGCGAACGGCGCGTCCTTGCCACACCGAGCACAACAAAGGCCCATTCGCTGGAGGGAGGGAAGCGAATGGGCCTTGCTGCATGAATTATTTCGTTAAAGCATTCCGCATTGCGCGAGACGCGCAACACCGTTGTCGGACAAGCGTTCATTCGGCTTTTGCCCGACACGATATACTCGGCTGCGACGACCGCCCGTGGCACACCAACCCTGCTCAGCACCAGACATGATTCCCACGTCGTAGTCACGGCCGGTATAGGGAGCTGGCATCGGTGCCCCACGGCGAACAGATTTTGATGGGCTGGCCGTCAGTGTCAAGAACGCGCAACCAACTCGTCGACGCGCAGGCCGCCGACCGAGGTGAATACGGTGGGTTGAGCGACCAGAAGCGTAGAACGGAGCGGTGCTTACGGGCACCAAGGCCTCTGCCGTCGCGCCAATTTCTCGTCGACGCCTGCAGCACAGCATGCGTTGAACTCGTCAACGGTTTTCGTCAGAGCCTCTGGGTCGACGCCCATCTGTTTGGCCAGGTCTTCAATAGTATCGGCCTTTGAACACGTCGCCCTTCTGAACAGCAGCCTCCACCAGGTCGCGAGCGTCCGTCAAAGAGCTCGCCGAGATGATGCCCACCGATTCCAGGCCAACGGGCAATGCCTCGTCAGTCATCTTGTCGAGATAAGCCTTGTCCAAAATGACAAACGCCTTGGTCTGCGCGATAACCGCATTGCCACCGCGACTAAAATCGGCCGCCAGAGACTCGTTCATGAAACGCACGCCATCTTGGTTCACGCGCAACGCAGGCTCCACGAGAACACCCAACCGGCATGGTCTTCGAATTCGTTGGCGCCGGCGCAGCAATGCTTCCGAACATGAGATTCGAAGGAATGTGCACATCGGCGCCCAGTTCGCGCGCCCAGCGAATGCCATCGCCATCGCGGCCGTCGGCACCCCAGTTCCACACGATCGAAGTCGAGCTTCGTGAACTCTTCCCACATCTCCTGGTTGTTCGAATAACCGCCCGTAGCAAGAATCACATTTTTCGCCTCGATGGCGTACTCATCCCTTCCTGCTGGAAGTACACGCCACACACACGCTGCCATCCTCGGCGATCATGAGGCCCGTGGCGGGGGGCACTCGGTGCGCAAGTCGACGCCAACTCTTCGCAGCGCTTTTGCATCAATTTTGATGGTGGATTCGCTGATGCGCGTAACATTGCCGTTTTCATCGGCGCCCAAATGCCAGCGAGGATATGACGTGGGAGCCGTCACCGTCGCAGTATAAAAGTCGACGCCGCAGTCGTCATGCAGCCAGTTAATCGTGGCGCCGGAATTTTCGATGAAACGACGCAGCACAGCCGAATCGGCCGACCAGTGGTGATATTCCTGCGTGCGGAGGAATACTTCATTGTCGTCAAACGACAAGCCGGCTTTTTCATGCATGTACGAGTTCACCGCGCCGATGCCTTCAGCGTATCCCGAAGAACCGCCCACGAGCACGTTTTCTCGAGCAAGATGACGTTCGCGCCCAGCTGGGCCGCACGCACGGCAGCGCACATGCCCGCAGTGCCTGAGCCCACAACGACCAGATCGCAGCTCTCGGTGCCCTTGGGGTCGTGCTTTACGGCATCGCCCGCATCGGTCGCAGAAGTCTCGGCCTTTGAAGCCCCGTTAGTTTTCGGCGAACAGCCAGCCAAGCCGGCAGCTGCAACGGCGCCAGCAGCGGCAAAAGCCTGAGATGAATGACCTTCTGGAAAGTTCCATTGTGCCTCCCTTAATACCCTCTATTTTCCTTGCGAATTGCAAGGCCGAGCATACGGCCACAAAGGGAACGCAAACAATTCGAGTGACGTTATCAAATCGATAACGCAATGTTATAAAGCCTGGTAAATAACGTATTTTGTTGAGCTTTTCAGCGCCATAGGCCTTTGTTATGCAGAATATAACGACTCGTTATAACCTGTTGAGCATGTTTAGGAGAGTTCCACCGCAAGCGCCAGCAACCGCAGCGAGAAACGCGCAGTTCAATCCCGTGAACAGGCGGAAGTAATAGCCCCTGAGCTCAGGGGCACGCCACGGCGAGCTGCTTGTACGAAATGAGGCTTGCCATAGAAGCGATCAGCGTTCCCAAGCCGCCGATATTCACGCCCACGAGCAGCGCCGGCCAATCGGTTGTGAATCCTGAAATGAGAATTGCGGCGGAACATTCGAGATAGCCTGGCTTGCGACAGCGCCCACGAACAAGGCGCGACCATCGACCAGCGCCGCCACCGCTTCACGCACCGCGTCAATGCGCGCGGCGTTGCCCACGAATATAAAGAACGCGACGAATGTGAGCAGCAACGCATAGTCGACATGACGAAGCGTGCGCATGTCGAAAACGAGCGCGAGGACAATCGCCGCCGTAACGGCTAACCACACCGGTGCGACACGAGCCACGCACAGCAGGCACACCGCAATGAGCGCAATCCATGGCAGTACATCGCGCAACGCGAACGATTCCTGTGGCGCTTTCGGTTCACGCCCGCCATCTGCGACGGAACGTGTTTGAATCGCTTGCGATCGCACAACTCGGCAATACCGATAGCCGCCGCAAAGCAACACGAACGCTGCAGCAGAATACGGAGCCATGATGCCCACGAGCTCGGCCGCATCCATGCCAGATACGCTTAAGAGATAAATGTTCTGCGGATTGCCGATGGGCGTGAGCATGCTGCCTACGTTCGCCGCGACGGTCATGCATGCAATAGCGAACGCGAGTCGGCGCACGAGACCTGCCTCGCGCAAGGCGGCAAGAGCGAGCGGCACGAACGCCACGAGGGCGACGTCGTTAGTAACCACCATGCTCACGAAAAACGTAAGCCCCACGAGCGCCGCGATAAGCACGCGCCGCCGCTGTTGCATGCGCGAACCAACGCGCGGCACGCCCGTGCCAGCACGCCAGCGCGCCAGGCCCGATGTGGCAACCATAAGGGAAAACAGCAGGCCAATCGTGCGCCAGTCGATATATGCCGCATAGCCCGCATCGGGCGGCACCGCCATGCACGATGCCGCGGCCAGCACGCACGCGATCGCCAATACGGCATCGCGCCGGAAGAAATCGCGCATACGCCACGCCGCATTCCTAAGCCTTCCCATGCGCGCCTTTCCTCTTTTCCCAATAATCAGCGCTCCGAGCCTAGCAAAAACCGAGCATCATGCCAAACAATCGCGTTGCTTGTTATTCTAACGTTCATGCTTATTATATTTTGCATGATGTTTTGGAATTCTGCAAAGGATACACCTCATGTACGACATCCAGCACCTTGAAGCATTTTTCGTCGCAGACGAACGCAGCTTCACGAAAGCCGCTGCTCGAATGGGCTACTCCCCAGTCGGCCGTCAGCAAAATCATCATCGATTTGGAGAGAATGCGGCACCGTCCTGTTCAAAAGGTCGCGCTCGGGCGTTCAAATAAGCGCCGAGGGCACCACGTTGCTGTCTGCGGCACAAGAAGTCATCGCGGCTCAACGGTCATTCGAGGCGCGCGTAGCCAAAATCCACAACCTCGATTCAGGTCTCATTCGAATAGGAACCATATCGAGCATCGCAACCCATTGGCTGCCGAAAATCATCGCGGCGTTTCAAGCCGACTACCCTGGCATTCGCTACGAACTGTTCTTGGGCGATTACGACGAGCTCAAAGCGCACTTGCAAGCGGACGCATCGACTGCGCATTCTCCCGATTGCCAACCCGCTACCCTCTTACACGAAATGCCCCTTGAGCAAGACGAACTGCTCGCTGTGCTCCCCGCCAACCATGAGCTTGCAGAGCTGGAAGAAATACCCGTTGAATCATTCGCCGACGAAGCGTTCATCCAGCTTAAGCGCGACGAAAACGACGTGAGGTCGCTGAGATTTTCGCGGGGCTCGAACGCATGCCGAACGCAAGCTTCACAACCTGGGACGACTACGCTGTGATGTCCATGGTCGAAAAACGGCCTCGCCGTAAGCATTCTTCCGAGCCTCGTTTTGCGACGCGTGCCGTACCGCATCGCCACGCGCCCCCTCGCCCCTCGGGCGTTTCGAACGCTTGGCTTCCTAACGCGCAAAACGAGCTCGCCGTCGCTTGCCGTAGAGGCGCTTTCGGGAATACCTCGATTGCCGCAACGAAGCATAAATCATGACCACCCTTCAAAGAGGGTGGTTTGCTCTAACCTATAAGGCCGAGGGTTACCGGGCGGCGTCTCAAAGGCGCCGCCCTTGTCTCTCGCGGGTCGCACAAAGCGGCCTTCGTAGTTGCCGGCAGCCCCTAAAAGGGGCCGCTCCTACCTCTTCTTGAACGGGTCCCTCGCACCTCCTTGACGCTGAGCTTGTCCAGCGTGTCAATGGGCCCCTGTTCCCTGATGTACTTCGCCATCGTCGCCTCGTTCAGCCCGACGGTGGAGACGTAGTAGCCCTCGGACCAGAAGTGCCTGTTGCCGAACTTTGTACTTGAGGTTCGCGTGCTTGTCGAGCATCATGAGCGCGCTCTTGCCCTTCAGGTACCCATGACTCGGACGCTGATCTTAGGCGGGATGCTGACCGGCATGCGCACGTGGTCGGCATCAGGTGCCCCTCGGATTATCTCGACGCCCTTGTGCCTGCAGAGGTTGCGGAAAATCTCCCTTGAGGGATTCCTGTACTGGCTATAGATCACCTTTTCGCCTATACTTCGGAGCGAACACGACGTGGTACTTGCAATCCACTTCGTGTGGGACAGGCTGTTCGCCTGGTTTGCCATGGTGACCGCCTTTCCGGGCCAGTGCGTCCTGAACAACGCATCTTACTCCGCTCGGCGGCCGCCCCCCTCTCTCACGCCAACCAACTCAGGCTTTACACCATGGCCGACCGAGCGTAATCAGCGCCTTTCTTCAAAGAACACAACCATCGCCACATACGACCTACGCCGCGCAATCTTCCTCGATGAGGTAGCGAAGCAGATTTGCTGCGGCTTACCACGCCCACGATTTTCCCGCCTTCGGTCACGGGGATTTTCTTGATGTTGTGCGCCGAAAGCAAACGGCACGCACGCTCGACGCCTTGCCCCACCTCGACGCTCACGACTTTCGTGGTCGCCAAATCGAGCACGCTGACGTTCTTAAGATTCGCGAGCGATTGCGCCAGGCTGCCCGCGCGCCGCCATTCGCTGTAGATGTACGCCATGTCCAGCTTGTCTTCCGACTCGTCCGACACCGCGCGCATGTCGGACACGAATCCGGCGAGCGTCCCGTCGCCGTTCGCCACCACCAAGCCGCTCGTGCGGCGCTCGACCATGGACCGCGTCGCAGGCGCTCGCCGAGGCATCGGACATACAATATCGTCGAACATCACTGCGGCAATCTCGCCAGCGCTCCGCGCCTTCGGGCCGCGCTGCGAAACGCACCGTGGCACCGAAGCCAGACTCGTGCCAGCACCGACGCCTGTGCAGCTCGCCCCGAAAAGCCCGTCGCGACAGCCTGTTGCGCGGTTTCGCCGGAAGCGATCGCCTGCTGCACGCCGCTCATGATGCCGACGTAGAACGACGACCCGATGCAGCCAGCGCCACCTGGATGGCCGTGTAGTACACGGTGACGCCATGGGGATGCAGCTCGTCCGGTCAGTCTGTCGAGCGCGAAGCTCTCAAGCGAGGGCCCAATGCTGAAATTGCAGCCCGCGAGAATCGGCAGGTACACCGCCGCCAGAAGCAACGCCGTGGCCGAGCCGCCAATGCACGACATAGTAAACAGGAAGACCGCCATCATCAAAAGCGCCGCGGGCAACGGAATTTGAAGCCGTAGCGGTCGAACAGCTTGCCGGCGACGGGCGCGAACACCACGCACGACATGCACGGCACCAAAAGCGTAAGCGCCGGCATCGAGCGCGGAAAATCCCAATAGTTTTGCATGAAAAGCGGCGGCAGGATGTTCATCTTGAACCATGAACGCGATGAAGACCAAACACGCCGCACACGAAGCCCTTTATCGCCAAACGGCCGCATGTCGAGCAGGGGGTTGTCAATCGCGCGCTGGCGAATCACGAACGCGGCCAAGCACGCCGCGCCCACCACGAACGATACGGCCGCCACCGTGGCGCTGCCCGAAAACGCCGTGGAGATCGCGTACATGACGCCGATGAGCCCCACGCAAATAAGCGCCACCGAAGGCACATCGAGCTTGGGATGGGTAAGCTTCTCGAAATTGCCCACGAACAGGGCATTCACCGCAATCGCAACCACAACGAGCACCGCGAACACGATGAAGAGCGCATGCCAATCGGCGACGGAAAGCATCAGCCCGCCCGCAGTGGGCCCGAACGCCGGGCCCACGAGCGTCACCGCGCTCACCACGCCCATATACGTTCCCAACTTGCCCTGCGGGGCGACGAGCAACGTCAGGTTCATGCCGATAGGTACGATCATGCCCGTGCCAAGCGCCTGGATGCAGCGCGCCACGATGAGCATGGGGAAGCTCGACGACGCGGCGCCGAGAAGCGTGCCCGCCAAAAGCAGCGCGAGCGCGATAAGGCTCAGCCTGCGCGTCGGCACGCTGCGATACAGGAAGCTCGTCACGGGAACGGTAACGGCCGCCACCAGCATATACGCCGTCGAGACCCACTGCACGTCGCCCGATGTCACGCCGAAATCGTGCATGATGGGGTGAGCGCCACGTTGAGGAACGTCTCGTTGAACGTGGCGAGAAATGCGCCTATTGAAATAGCCACCAAAAACCTTGGCAGCACTGCGTTCGCGTTCGGTATCACCCATAGAATTCCTTTCGATAGGTGACAGCACGCGACGCGCAATACGCGTAGGACCAGGGACTATGCGCCCAAGACAACAGGCGCGCCAACCGTGCGGCACCCGCTTTGTCCTGCCTTTTTTGTTTCTGACTTGAATCGTGTCGAGAAGTTCGACCTCTCTTTTTACACAGGCCGGCGAATGTGTCAAGGAAGCAAACGGCGCTTGGGCGATTTCAATTTCCATGGGAAGCAATCCATTCGATAGGAATCGCGCTGGGACACGTGCTCCAGGAGCACGTGTCCCGCATCGCATCGGCTAGCGCATGCCTCCTTGACCCATTTGGCCACCGGCAGCTTGGCCGCCGCCCATGCCGCCAGCCCCTGCGCCGCCGCCCATGGCGATGCCGCTCGTGCCCGTCGTGGATGCCGTAGCCGTAGTTGCGGCGCCATCCACCGACACCGTTATCGTATCGCCATCGGAAACGCCCGCACCGCTCACGAGCACGCAACCGAAGGCCTTCGTCGCCGTAAGCGTCGCGATTACGTTGCCGTCTGCATCGGTCGCTTCAATCACGCTGCCAGCCGAACCGCTCGCCTGCACCAGAGCAAACCCCTGCGTGCCGCTCGTGAAGCTTTGCGCCATGCCCACAGCGCCCGCCATGAGCACCGTACCGCCAGAAATCGTCGCTTCACCGTCGTAGTCGAATGCGCCATCGCCATCGCTCGAGGGCCATTCACCAGAAGCGTTCCGCCGGTAATTTCAACATTGCCGTTGGAATCGACGCCATCGCCCTCGGAATCGAGCACAACCGTGCCGCCATTGATTTGAATGAGGCAATTCGAATCGCTTGCACCAGGTGCCCCACCCTGCCTGTCGGGAGCTTGGCCACCGCGTTCCATGCCGCCTTGGCATCGGGGGCTTGACCGAGGTCGCTGGGAGCTTCGCCCGACTGGCCACCCTGGGCGCCATCGTCGCTCGGAAGCTCAGGCGGCGTCGCGCCATCTTGCTGGCTTGCGCCCTGCGGCGCCGTATTCTGCTGCTCGCTCGCATCGGGTGCGCCAATTGAGCCATCGGGCTGGGCGGCATTCGCGCCCGGCTCGCCCGACGGAGTTGCCGTCGCATCCGAATCGGACGATTCGGAATCGTCGCTCAAGTCGGCCGCAGAAGCGTTCAAAGCATCGTCGAGCGCATAAATATCAGTGTCGCCGCCGTTGACGATGACCTGCTCGGCCTCATAGCCCTCGTTGCGTTTTCGGCGACAAACGACCCGTCATTCATCTCAAGCTTCGTCTCACAATGAAATGCGTCATCGCCGCTGCGTACCGTAGTCGAACCGCCGTTGATCGCACCCTCCAAATCGGGCGCAATGCGTCATCGGCAGCATCGATTTCAATCGATCCGCCAGCTACGCAGAGATACGTCTTCGCTTGGATGCCGTCGTCTTCGGCGTCAATCGAAAAGACCCGTCGCTCACGTACACGAAGCCCTTTTCGGGATTGGTCGATTTGCTCGATTTCACGCCATCGGCACCCGCCGTAATCGAAATGTCCCCCGCGCCGATTTTCACGGAATCTTTGCCGTTGAGACCATCCTCGACAGCACTCACCCGAATCGTGCCGCCATAGACAACCAGGTCGTCTTTCGAGAATACCCCATGGCGATAATTACCCGAAACATCTAGTGAACCTGAGCCGTTGATCGTCAAATCGCATGTCGCATATATGCACGCATTCGCATCTTCGCTTGCGTAGGCGCTTTCCGTCAGATAGGCTGTTTTGCGTTCCCTCCGCCAAGGTGACAAAGCACTTATCTGCTGACTGAATATCAATGGCAACCATCTGGAACACGCTATCTTTACACCGTTAAGAACAATCTGAACCTTATCGTTTTTCGCTGGTCGCTACGGTAATCGAACCATCGGTCAAATTTCCTGACACAATATAGGTTCCCGCAGTGGAAATCGTTATCGTGGAGCCCTCCACCACAGCGCCCGACCCGATACGCTCACCGAATCCCCCGAGAGCGTTATCTTGGTCGCAGACGATTCATCAAAGGAAGCATCCATGTCGCGTTTGGAATATTCAAGATTGAGGGCGGAGGCATCAAACGCAGCTGCGACTTCCTCGAAGCTCTCGTATTCAGCACTCTTCTCAGACGCATTTTCCTCAAGGACTTCCGCAGTCGATGTGACCGAAGATTCATCGGCGCCGGTCGCCGAGCAGCCCGCCGCAGAAAAAAGCAGCGCCGCTGCGGCGCAACCGCAAGCAGCAATCCTGCCCCACGAAGCATGCCCACAAAATCGGTGCGGCCGGACTCTTCCGCGCATCGAGGATCGGTCGTTTTTCCGTATCATTACAAGACCTCCTTCGCCATGGGCGCGCGGCCAAGCGTGATTTTCAGGTTGCCGTTCATGGTGCGCATTTCGTCGATCATGCGCTTCTCAAGGCCGGGTTCGCGCATGCGAATTTCGTACTCAGTTGATACAGGCTGCCCGCATGTTCGTCGCGAATTTCCACGAGCTCATGGCTCGAGGTAAAGCGCCGAACGTCATCAAACATGCCGTCGAATTCAAGATCTTCAGGCACCGATACGCACAGGCGCTTGCCCGGCTCGGCAGGCTTGCCAAACGGCGTGCACATACACGACGTTCACGATGGCGACGATAATGGTGAAAGCACCGCAAGCCCAATGAAGCCCATGCCCGTCGCCAAACCGATGGCCATAGCCAAGAACACGCTTCCAATGTCTTTCGCGGACCCAGGGATGCTGCGGAAGCGCACGAGGTTGAACACACCCATAACCGCGATTCCGGCGCCCAAAATTGCCGTTACAAGGGTGATGACCATTTGCGATGAGCGGCAAAAGCGCGAGCGTGACCACGAAGTTCTTCGAATAGTTGTGTCGGAACATATAAATATAGCCGCACATGCCGCGCCGAAAGCACGATCGAAGCCGCACAGCACATCAAAAATTCGGGCGTCGAAACGCTCGCTATCGCCGAATCAGTCGTGCCGAACAGCGATGTTGATACCAGGTCGAACATGAGAAAACTCCTCTGGAAAAATAGAACGTACGAGGCTTATGCGCCTATAACGATTACTGGGAAGCCGCAGCGAATTCGAATGTGCAGCGGCAGGTTCGGCCGCATACAGGCGCGAATCCGCATTAAGCGATTGGCCACATAGGAACGGCCCCGCTCGCCGCGCATGGCCTCATCGAAAGCGACTTGTTCGCGATATGCCTTCAGGGCAGACTGCCCTCACGCATGCCAAATACCTTCACCGTATTTGGAAAACGACGTCAGGTAGGCCGGTAATCGTCGTCGAGCATGCGCACGAGCCACAAGGATAGGCGCCCGGAACCTTCATTCCATAATCGCCCTCGCCCGCAGCGAGCAAAGGCACCGAAGCACGCTTTCCTTCCGGCGCGAACAAATCTCGATAGCGAATGCGCTCGTCAAAACCTGATGCGCACGTCTTTCCGCCTGGGCCCCACGAGCATCGGGCAGCGGTGCCCACGCTACGCGTTCCACCAGAATTGCCATAGGGAAACACAGGGCCATTACGGCGAACGCACGCCGCAACCTCTTCTGCGAAATGCGACTCAGCTTCAAGCGCCTCGTCGGCCAACGGATGACGGCCAATCGCCCTTCCATACGGCACGCCCACCGCTGAAAAGCTGGGCCGCCGATTCGCTTACCGCGATGCGCCGCTTATATACGATGCCCTTGTGCTTCTTTTTCAGCTCGACAAACACCGGCGCCTGCGCGCTTCGGGGGCCATAGGTGCGCAAACGGGCTTTTCCTTATACGCGGGCTTTTCAAGCGACCAGGGAAATCATGTCGCGGTTCCGCGTGTCGTAATACACGCTCGTGATGGACGTTTGCCCGTATTCGTCGGGCGCCATATACGCGCCAAGCGCCTGCTTTATCATGCGAACCTGCACAGGATTCAGGCGGTACTTCACTTCGCTTGCGCTCAAACGTCCCCGTATACTCAGCCATAGCTGCTCAATCTCGTAAAATCGAGGTCAATTCGATGGCGGCCATGCTAAAACGCACGCCTGAAAGGGGCGCTGAAAAGCCACGAGGCTTTCAGGTTTCTTTCAGTAGCGCAGGTAAAATGAGAATCGTTGAAAAAGCAACTCAGTTTCGGAGGTTGGCGGGCTTTTCCCGAAACCTTCTGCATGCAAGCTGACTTTATTTCAATGCATGCAGAGCAAGGCGCATAGCGAGGCGAAGCGAGCGGTAGCCCGCAGCGCGGTTTCGGGAAAACCCGCCAACCTCCGGAAACCCTCAGCGCGCCCCATTGAAGAAAAAAGGCGCCATGCCAAACGCGTTCGAGAGCAATCCCACGCGGGGCACGACGCCAAGATTAAGAAAAGGCATCCGACCATGAACCTGCTTATCGTTGAAGACGACGTGCGACTGGCAAGTGCACTCGCCCACATCCTAGAAGAGGCCGGCCACGCGGTTGACACGGCGAATGACGGCGAAACTGGCTACGCCTACGCGTCTCAGGGAAAATACGACGTCGCGATTCTCGACGTGATGCTGCCCAAGAAAAACGGTTTCGACATCGTCTCTGACCTGCGTCGCGCGGGAATCGCCACCCGGTGCTCATGCTCACCGCGCGCGATGCGGTGCCCGACAAAATCCGCGGGCTCGATTCAGGCGCCGACGACTACACTGACCAAGCCGTTCTCGCCCGCAGAGCTCATGGCGCACCTACGCGCGCTCACCCGCCGCCAAGGCGAGGTTGAATTCGAGACCCTTCGCGCATTCAACCTGACCCTCGATTGACCGAACGCGAATTCGTGTCGAATCATCCTCCATCCACCTTTCCGCAAAAGAATTCGCACTCGCCCGCGTACTCATGTCGACGATGCCGGCAAAACCGTGCCGAAAGCAACCATCGTTGATCAGTATGGGGCACCACGGGCGTAACCGAGGACAACAACGTCAAGCGTACGTTTCGTTCTTGCGCAAGAAACTGCGATTCCTCGAAGCCAACGCGCACGCAAGAGACAATTCGTGGCGTGGGCTACCGCCCTGGCGGAGGGTCGCGATGCGTAAAGGCACGAAAAGGCAACCCGTGCTCTTCAAGTTGCGAAAGAAATTCATTGCGCTGAATATGGTGTGCGTTATGGCCGTAATCGCGATCTCATTCACCGCGATTTACATTTTTCGACTGGAAGCAGGACGTCGCAGGGGTTCAGCAAGCCATCGCCAATTCCTCGACAACGCAATTGATCAGCACGAGCGCAGGGAAATACACAACGACAGGCCGCCCAAGCACGAATTTGGCGGAAACTGGGCAAGCGCGACCGACGCCAGCGTGCAGAACAGCGAGGAGCGAACCGCAGAGCGAGTCAGATGTCGGCGATGGCGACGATGCCCCATCGAACGATGACGCCATCAGCCATGACGGAGCCCAAAACGGAGCCCTCGCCCCCAAAATCGGCGGAGGCCAGGGCCAAACGATTCCCGTTGCAGTATATGCGCTGAACGCCGAAGGCAGCGCGATGAATGCCTCGCCCGCCGGTACCGCCAACATCAATGACGAGGTGCTCGAAACCGCGCTCTCGCGCCTACCCCTGCAGAAGACGGCACGGGTTCTTTCTCTGACTTGGGGCTCTTCTTCCGAAAAGCGAACGATTGGCGACACCACGTACCTCGCGTTCGCCGATGCCAATTCTGCTGGCTGGAGGTCGCTCGCGTTCACCCTCGTTGGCGCGGCAATCGCCGCGCTCGCAGCGTTTTCGTGATATCGCTGTTCTTCTCGCGCTGGGCGCTGCGCCCCGTCGAACAAACGTGGCGATCTCAGCGCCAGTTCATCGCCGACGCCTCGCACGAGTTGAAAACCCGCTTACCGTGATTCTGGCCGATGCCTCCATCGCGCTCGAACATCCCGATCGCACCGTCGAAAGCCAACGCCAGTGGATTGAGGGCATTCAGGTCGAGGGGCAACGCATGCAGGGGCCTTGTTGAAGATATGCTCACCCTGGCCAGGCACGACACCGCCGAAGTCGACGCGCAAGCAACCATGGGCAAGCAGCAAGAAAAGCTCGATGTAGCCGGCATGGCCCAGCGCGCGGTACTTCAATTCGAAGCCGTCGCCTTCGAGCGTGGTGTTGAAATCAATGCGGCTGAAAGCTCCTCGGCCCCCGTGTTCATTGACGGCGTGCAAGGCGACATCGAACGTGTGCTTGGCATCCTCGTTGACAATGCGTGCAAGTACGCCGAAGCAGATGGATGCGTCGTCGTGGACACGAAGCGCGAAACAAGCATGCCGTCGTCAGGTGACCAATACCGGCACGCCCATTCCCTCTTCTGACCTGCCTCATATTTTCGACCGCTTCTGGCGCGCCGACGAAGCGCGCACAAGCGGAGCCGGAGGCTACGGTCTGGGCCTCTCCATTGCACGCAGCATCGTCGAAGAGCACGGCGGCACGCTTTCCGCGCAAAGTTCTGCCGAGCGCGGAACCACGTTCACCGCGAAATTCCCAATCAAGAAAGATTAGGGCCCGAAAAGCGATACGGCGCCGGCCGGTCAGCAATCCATCCACAATGAAAAAGAGGCCCGCTTCCCTGGTTTTCCAGAGAAGCGGGCCTCAAACGCTTTAAGTACGGGAGCGCCGCTTTTCAGATACGAAACGGGTCGTTTGCCTTCATGCCCCGCTAACGGCGAGGGCGCTTTGAGCCATTGCCGACGTTGGAACGATGCGTGCCAGCATGTTCCCCGCGGCCATTCGACAGGCCGCCTTTGCCGCCGCGCTTCGTCGCGCTCGCATTGGAGCCACGGCCCGACATTGCGCCCTTGCCGCCATTACCGCCTCGAGCACCATTTCCGCTGATGCCGGCTCCATGTGCGCCCTTGACTCCCTTGCCGCCGCCAGAGCCACTGCTCTTGCCATCCCCCGACGCACCAAAGCACTTCGGGCCAAAACCGATGAGGTCTTCGCGATGGGCTTTTCGCAGCGCCTCACGCACAAAGGTCGCGGTTGGCGGGGTTGCGGTATTGGATAAGCGCGCTGCAGCGCCTTCTCGTGCGAGCTTTTCGGTGTATATACCGGCTTCATGGTGCGCGGGTCGACGCCTGTGAATACATCGCCGTGGACATCGTGGACGGCGTTGGGTAGAAATCTTGCACCTGCTCGGGGTTGAACCCCATATCGCGGCAAAATTCAGCCAGCTCAATGGCCTCTTTCAGCGTAGACCCCGGATGCGAGCTCATCAAATACGGCACCACGAACTGCTTCAAGCCGAGCTTGTCGTTTATGGCTTCGAACTTCCTGCAAAACGCCTGGTACACTTCGTTTTCGGCTTGCCCATCACAGAAAGCACCGCATCGCTCACATGCTCAGGCGCCACACGCAACTGGCCGCTCACGTGATACTGTGAAAGCTCGCGCAAAAACGTGTCGTCAGGAATCGGCCATCACGTAATCGAAGCGTACGCCGCTGCGCACGAAGACCTTTTTTCACACCAGGCAGCGCACGCGGGCGCGCAGCATCGAGTAAGGCTTATGGTTCACCTCAAGCTTCTTGCAAGGTTCAGGAAACAGGCATGCCTTGTGCGCGCATGCGCCGCGACGCAAGCTGTGCTTTTGCACGCCGGCGCCGTGAAATTCGCTGTAGGGCCGCCCACGTCGTGGATGTACCCTTTGAATTCAGGATCTCGCGTAAGCTGTTTCGCTTCTTCAACGAGCGACGCCTTGCTTCGCGCCGTCACGATGCGCCCCTGATGGAACGTGAGCGCGCAGAAGCTGCATTCGCCAAAAGCATCCACGATTGCTCGACAGGCTGAACTTCACTTCTTTAATTGCCGGCACACACCGCCCGCGGCTTCATAATCGGGGTGATAGTCGCGTGCATACGGCAAGGCGTACACCGCATCGAGCTCCTCGGTGGAAAGCGGCTTTTGCGGTGGGTTCTGCACCACGAACACATTGTGCGGGTATTCTCGACCAAACGCTTTTTCCGCGATAGGGGTCGGAGTTTTCCCCACTGCACATTGAAGCTGCGCGCGTATTCGAGCTTATCGGCCTGGAGCGCCTCGGAACGCGGGCAATTCGATGGCATCTTCCACGCATTCGAGCGATCGAGCCTTGTAGGTAGTTCCGTCGACGAACGTAATATCTTCCACGGCAATGCCGCCGCAAGCGCATCGGCGATTTCGACAATAGCGCGCTCGCCCATGCCATAGATAAAGCAAGTCGGCGCCAGAATCGAGCAGAATGGAACAGCTTAAGCGAATCGGACCAATAATCGTAATGCGCCAAGCGACGCAGGCTCGCCTCAATGCCGCCCAAAATAATGGGCATTGTGTGCTTGTGCGTGCGTCGAATGAGGTTGCCGTACACCGCTGTGGCGTGGTTGGGGCGCCTATTTGGCGCGCCGCCAGGCGAAAATAGGCATCTTGGCTGCGTGAACCTTGTTTACAGTGTAATGATTCACCATGGAATCCATATTGCCCGACGAAACGAGTAGCCCAAGCGCGGCTCGCCGAACACGTTCACGCTCTCGGGGTCGCGCCAGTCAGGCTGCGCGATAATGCCCACCTTGTAGCCATGAGACTCAAGCACGCGCGAAATAATCGCCATGCCGAATGACGACTGGTCGACGTACGCATCACCGCACGTAGGTAAAATCGACGCCATCCCACCCGCGAGCCCGCACATCGTCCATATTTACCGGAAGAAATGCGCTGCGCGGCGCGTGATGTACGACAGCATGCTTCTGGCGGCCTCCGCCAACGTTGTGAGAAGCACCCTTCCCTGCATATTTCGCTTGCGCCGCCGCATTCTTCGCATACCCGCTGGTGCCTTTGCGAGCAGGCTTGCCCGCGCCTTGCTTTTAGGGACTCCGAGATTTCCGCGATTCCTGTGCGCCTTCATGCCCGGCGCTTCCCTGTTGGTTTTGGGCAGCATACGACAAACGCGGGCCCTTGTTGGACCCGCGTTTTACACTGCGATGGTTGTTCTGCCCGCCATTACTTCGAAGCGTCGTCGGAAGTGGAGCTGTCAGCCATATCGGCGACCATCGAGTCGGCCTTGGAGATGCTCGATGCCCGAATCGTAACGCGCCTTCACGTCGTCGATGCCCTTCGCGGCCTCGGCAGCGGCATCGAGATTTTTCGCCGGCGTTCTTAATTTGCGCGTAAATCTCAACATAATCGGAAAGCGCCTGGCCCAAATCGTTCGCGCCAGCCTCGTATTCGCTCTTCATCTTTCAGCGCGTCAGGCGCTTTCCAGAGCAACGATTTTATCGAGGCGCCTTGGTGGCGTTAGCTCGCGGCAGCGCGCATGGCAGCAACGTCTTGCTTCGCAGCGGCGTCGCTGAAATTCGAAAGCGCGCTCGCGGCTTCCTGGCTGATGGAATTCACCGAAGACATGTATTCGCGATTCACCTGAGCGGGCGTTTTTCCTGCTGAGAATCGGAACCCGAGCAGCCCGCAAGAGCCGCCATGGCCAAGCACAGGGCGCACGCAATTGCGGCGATTTTCATGAACTGCCCGGCGTGGGCACGGAATGTATTGAACATCAGGTCAAACCTTTCTTTTCGTGACCTTGAACTATAGCAAAACTACTGGGTCGAAATATCCGTCCGCAAGAGTTACGCGGCGCGCCCCAATTCGGCAAGAGGATCGAGGAAGCACCACTCGGCCGCCGGCAAACGCGGCGTGCGAGCGTGATAAGCTCGTCGCAAATCTCGGCCGCCGGGCGCTGATACACCTCGGCGTTGTAGCCCGACTCCATAAAGGGCGTCTTTGGCCTTGGCGACATCGGATTCGGAAATGCCCGCACAGCTGCGCACAAAGCGTTTCAAGCGAGCTTTTGCCATAGAACAGGCCCTTAATGAGCGCCGCATACGCCAGCACATAGGGAATAGGCATGGAGTCGGCCGGACGAATTTCAACATAAGCTCTTCAGGCGCACATCCGGGGAAACACCATCGACATAGCATGGAACACCTCGTCGTCGGTCATAGCGCGGTGAGCGAAAATCTCGCCGAACGTGCGCGTGTCGTAGCGCCTCGCCGTCTTCGTCGAGTGCGACGATCGCGAGGAACGATCGAGCAAATATGCCGCATAATCTTCAAAACCGAAACCTTCGTCGAAAATGCCCGGCACGGAATTGCAGCGGTCGGGGTCGCAGTATTTCCAAATCTCGGTGCGCATAAGCGCATGCGGGCGACAGGCTGCCCTCAAACACGGGCGTGTTGTCGCACATGAGCGCGAACAGCGGCGCAAGCACCTGCGCCACGCGCATTTTCGCAATGCAATCGGTCTCATCGACGTAGTCGATGGAAATCTGCGTGGAAGCGCTTCCTCGCATCATGCGCGGGCCCCACGGACCAATAGATGAAAGGTATTCGTTCATGTAGTCGTAGCGCGCTTTAGGAATGAGGCTCTTTGTCGGCTGCGCGGTTCACCGGGTCGAACAAGCGTAAGCGCCCGCCCACCAATGGGAGAGAGCGCCTGATAGGC
>VOFG01000496.1_pt1 | contig 22902 bp, 25 predicted proteins | sample 5384171 | NCBI WGS metagenome assembly VOFG01 (sample SAMN12384726, study PRJNA508395) | human gut metagenome | isolation source: healthy gut F | host: Homo sapiens | reverse complement strand
TTTGACACTGACACGAACGCGTGGGTTTCCCGAGCCTCTCGCCCCCGGCGCGTACCGGGCGAGTCTGGTCGCGATTGAGTTTTCCTCCGGCGCAAGTCTGTTTTCGTATCTTCCGAAGACCTACAACCAGAAGGAAAACGGCGTTCTTGAGCACTTGCCGGATTTAGACGGCTATCTTCTCGTCACGCGCACCGAGGCCGGCTGGCAGCTAAAGCTCGTCAGCTGCGAATTGCAGGAGGGGCAGGTCTGCGACGGCTTCGTCATGAGCGCTGCGTGGCCGCTTCTCGACTGGTCGGAAAACCAGAACTGCGCCACAGTCTGGAACGCGTACACTGCGAACGGCGTTGCCAAATGGTGCTTTGATGGCTATTACCGCTTCACGCCGTCGAACTATGTCCCCACTGGGGAGAACTATTACCGCTGCGTCGCGTCTATCTCATCCGCCTCATGGCAGAGCAGATTGGCGCTTAGCGATGCTGCGCCGAGCCTGAGCATCTGCATGCTGGACGTTCTTGTTCAGGGGAGCAAAACGCCTACGGCTTCTGGCCCACGCAGCCTGAGAGCGAGTGGCTCTCCGGCGATTTCCCAGATCGCTGACGGCTTTACGACACGCGCTTTAATACCGACCTCATCGAAATTTTCGTCCGCGTGAATAACGATCTTGGCGGCGGGCTGTATCTCGATACCGTAAAGCGCTACGCCGCATTTTATCAGGCGCTGGCTGAAGGCGAACCACGCCGAGACAGAAAACGGCGGCTGGCTCGTCGCCGATTACTGGCACCCGCAGCTGCACGACCTGACGCACACGTCGCTCAATCACCTTGCCGCCGAATGTCTGGCTGCCTACCATCTGGCAGACCTTTTGCGAGATGAGAGCCTGCGCGAAACGGCGGACAAGTTGCTGCTCGCCATCGAAGACACGGGTTCCGACTGGATCAAGCCCACATGGGACCTCTATTACAGCATCCAGCCCGACGGAACCTACGACGGCACGGACTATCCGAGCCTGACGTACAACGATCTATTCAACCTGCAAGCCTACCTCACGGAGAAAAACGGCGAACAGAACCAGACCATTTATAACCTTATGTACCACAAGCTCTACTGGATGTGGGCGAACAACGTCACCGATTACAAGCGCTGAGCTTTTTTCCCTTGTGCTTTGCCTTAAAATCGGTTACAATTAAGATAGATTGACCGCCTCTTTTTGAACTTGGCGTGTCAAAACCTCGTAGAGTTTCGCGTCCGCAGACGCGAAATAAAATGGAAATCCATGTTATCCGGCGGCTTTGCCGACCGGAAACATACTTATCGCCTCGCAAGTGTGGAATTTTGCCCCTATGGGGCAAAATTATGCGCGCAGTCGAGGCGCAATTCATTCAAAAAAGCGCCAGCTTTTTGAATATCTTAGAATCTAAGGAGGGTTCTTATGATCCGGCTGAAAACGGAGGAAGGCACCATTGCCGTTGACAATGCGGTCTATACGAATATTGCGGGCTACGCTGCGACAAACTGCTTCGGCGTGAAGGGTATGGCTGTGCGCTCGATGACGGACGGTCTTGTCCATCTGCTGCGCAAGGAGGCCATGGGCAAGGGCGTGCGCGTCACGTTCCAGAGCGACAATTCCATCGCCATCGACCTGCATATTATGGTGGACAAGGGCGTAAACATCCGCGCCATTTCTGCGTCCATCATCAAGGAAGTCCGCTATTTCGTCACAAAGTCCACCGGCACGGAGGTCAGTGCCGTCAACGTCTTTGTTGACTCGATCACGATTGACTAAGCGCGCGTGCGCAACCGGAGGTGTAATTGACTTTGAGACATTCCATGGACGGCGCGGCCTTTGGCCGGATGATCGTATCTGCAAGCGCCGCAATTGAGCTAAAAAGCAGAAAATCAACGAGCTGAACGTTTTCCCTGTGCCAGACGGCGACACAGGCACGAATATGAGCATGACGCTGGCGGCCGCTGCGCAAGATTTAAAAAGCGCAGCCCGGATTCTTTTTGACGAAGGCCGCCGATATGACTGCATCGGCGCTTTTGCGCGGCGCGCGCGGAAACTCGGGTGTCATTTTATCGCTTCTGTTCCGGGGCTTTTCCAAATCCCTCAAGGGGAAGCTGGAAGCAAGCGGCAAGGACTTTGCGGATGCTTTGACCGCAGGCGTGGAGGCCGCCTATAAGGCCGTCATGAAGCCCGCGGAGGGTACGATTCTGACCGTCTCGCGCCTGACCGCAGACGCTGCCAGAGAGCTCGCCGCGCAGGACGAGAATCTTGAGAGCGTACTGGCAGGCTCCATTGAGACCGCGAAGGTCGCGCTTGAGAATACCGTCAACCAGAACCCCGTTCTGAAAAAGGCCGGCGTGGTGGACGCGGGCGGCATGGGCTTTGTTGTGATTCTGGAGGGCATGTTATCGAGCCTTCAGGGAAACGACATTGCCGCGCAGGATGCATCCGGCGAGACCAAAGGAGCAGGCAGACTTCACAGACTTTGCGACCGAGGACATTACCTTCGCCTACGATACCGTTTACATCGTCCGCAAGAAAGACGAAAACGTTTCTCTTGAGCCGCTTCGCGTGTATCTTGACTCCATCGGCGACAGCCTTGTCATCGGCGAAGACGACGAGGCGTTCAAGGTACACGTCCACACGAACATTCCGTGGGACGCCTTGGCAGAATCCCAGAAATACGGCACGCTGGAGCTTGCCAAGATCGAGAACATGCGCATGCAGCACGACGATCTGGCAGAAGGCCGCAAGGCCCGTTCGACGGACGACTTGGAAGCCATTGAGCAGGAGCTCGAGTCCGGGAAGCCGCCGCTGCGCGCAGCCTGCCGCGCCCGAAAAGCCGTTTGGCTTCGTCGCCGTCTGCGCGGGCGAAGGCCTTGCCGGTGTGTTCCGCGATCTGGGCGCCGACGGCATCATCGAGGGCGGACAGACCATGAACCCCTCGACCGAGGATATTTTAAAGGCCATCGAGCAGACCCCGCCGAGGTCGTGTTCGTCCTGCCCAACAACAAGAACATCATCATGGCCGCGCAGGCCGCGAGCGAGCTTGCCACGCGCGAGGTCGTCGTCGTTCCCACCAAGACCGTCCCGCAGGGCATCACGGCGATGCTGAGCTTCGACGAGACGCAGTCTGCGAGCGAGAACGCAGAGCTCATGACGGAGAGCCTTTCCGGCGTGACCACGATGCAGATTACATACGCCGCGCGTAACTCCGACTTTGAAGGGCGCGATATCCACGAGGGCGAATACCTCGCGCTCTACAACGGCGCGCTTCTCGGAAACAGCCCCGACCTCGATTCCCTTCTCGCCACGATGGCCGAAAAGGCGGCGGGCGAAGGAAAAAAGAGTTCGTCAACATCTTCTACGGCGCGGATACCACTGCCGAGCAGGCCGCGCACGCGTCCGAAATCTTCACCAAAGCCCTTCCCTCTGCCGAAGTCAATGTCCTCTCCGGCGGCCAGCCCATCTACTATTACCTCATCTCCGCCGAATAACCGACCAAGTATAAAACCGTTGCGCCGTTTTCCGCGCGTTTCCGATTTTTCGTACGTCCCCGGTATTTTCGTACATTTTCTGGTAATGCGTAGGGGAGGACGACTCTGTCCGCCCAAGGGAAGTTACGAATTCGCCGCAGATTTTCGCATTTCGGTTGTGCAATTCGCAGGGCGGAAAGCCGCGTCCGCCCCTACGGTTCTTTGGACATCCCCTGGGAAGTTTGTAGGGGTCGATGCCCACATCGACCCGGCGGTAAACCGTTTTCACGAAAATCCAATGCGAATTCGATGGTGTCCCCACGGGGCGATGTGGGCATCGCCCCCTACGCGTTCCTTGGTAAATCAAACAAGCATAAAAATCCCGATGCAGTTCGCTGCATCGGGATTTTCTTTCGGGGATCTCAATCTATGCAAGCCGCCTCCCGGCGGGGACTTTAGTGCCGAAGCCGGGGATCTGGAAGTATTCGAACGGATTGACGTTTCCATAGCCGTAGCTGTAACCGTTCGAGCCGCTCGAACCGTTGGAGCCGCTGCCGGAGCCGGACTGGCCGTTCTGTGATTGCTGCTGGTCCTGCGCGGCCTGCTGCTGCGAGGCGACCTCTTCGTCGGTCGGGCGCTCGTCGAGCGTGATCGTCGCGTCTACCTCAGCACCACTGCGGAAGACCTTGATCGTCGCCGTGTCGCCCGAATGGCACTTGTTGAGCGCCGCGACAAGGTCGGTGTACGAGGAAATTTCCGCGCCGTTGAAGCCGATGATGATATCGCCCTGCTGGAGACCTGCCTTTTCCGCGCAGCCACCCTCTTCCACGCTCTGGATCATCGGGCCGCTCGGAAGGCCGTAGGTCGCAGCTGTCGTGCTGTCGGGGTCCTTGACCGTCACGCCGAGGTACGCTCTGCCGGTCACATGGCCGTACTGCTGCAAATCATAGCCCACACGCAGCGCGTCGTTTGATCGGAATGGCAAAGCTGATGCCCTCGATGCTCGCGCCGGAGGAGGTGGAGCCGGATACTTCGCGCTCGTGATGCCGATGACGTTGCCGTTCATATCGAACAGCGCGCCGCCGGAGTTGCCGGAGTTGATGGCCACATCCGTCTGGAGCATGTTGATGGGCTTGCCGTCAGTGTTGATCTCGCGGTCAAAGTGCGCTCACAACGCCGGCCGTCATCGTAAACGTCAGCTCACCCAGCGGATTACCGATGGCGATGACCTCTTCGCCGACCTCAATCTGGTCGGGTCGCCGATGGTCACAGCCTGAAGGCCGGTTGCGTCGATTTTCAGAAGCGCCACATCGTTCATTTCGTCCGTACCGACGACTTCTGCGTCGTATTCGTCGCCGTTATAGAGACTTGACGGTGACGCTCGTCGCGCCTTCGACAACGTGGTTATTTTGTCACGACGTAGCCGTCGCTCGTCAGGATGAAGCCGCTGCCGCTGGCGAGGCCGATGCGAGCTGCACCCAGACGTTGGTGGTGCTCTGCGTCGCACTGCCGACCGTGGCGTTTACGTTCATCGCGTAAACCTCTTTTCGGCGTCAGGCTCTTGCCGGTGTCATTGCTCGAAAGGCTCTTCGGGAGCGCCGACTTTTCAAGGCTGTAGCTGCTGTTTTCCGTCGCGGTGTCCTGCGAGTCATCCTGCTGCGCGGGCTCGACGGTCTGCGCACTCATCGTTTCCTGCGCCTTGGCGTTTGCCTCTTCGTTTTTGCGGCTGATGTTATTGATGACGGTGGTCAGCGCCGAGCCGCCGATCGAAGCTACCAGCGCAACCGCAACAAGCGCGACCATGCGCCCGCCGACGCCGTTCTTCTTTTTTGGATTTTTGTGTTCGTTCTGATTGTAGTTCGGGTCGTAGGATGTCTGATGGTATCCTTGCGCGCCGCTCGACTCGTCCGAGGCTCGAAGGAATAGTTCATTCTTTCGTTTTCATGTTCCATCATAATGATCTGCTCCTTTATCCCAAATCGCATCGGATGTCCTTTGCGGTTTGTTTATCTTTGTATGCTGTTATCCTACTTTGGAATTATGACCAGATTATGACGATTCAAAAAACGATGTTTAAACATTCTCCGTCCAGATCATGAACATAGCGTCCCCAAACGTTTTCCGGTTTATTCCGCCGCCCGCTTCTTGTAAGGATCGAGGAATGGCGCGGGATTCTTTTGTATGTCGCAAGGCTCACGAGTACCAGAGCAAGCAGGCACGCAATCGCGCCCGGCACCGTCGCGCCGATGCCGAACGGCAGCCCGATGAGCTTCCAGAGAATCGTCACCGAGAAAGCCCGCCGCCATGCCGGAGAGAATACCGGCCTTCGTCACCTTTTTTTCCAATAAAGCGCCGCAAACGCCGGAAGTCCGGCCGCCGCCGCGTAGAAGCTCCAGGCAAACATTAAAATATTATACGCGTTTTTGATATAGAGCGCAATGATCAGCGCGCCCAGCGGCAGCACGACCGCGAACACACGCGTGAGCAGAAGCTCTTTTTCTCCGAAATGCCGGGCTTGAAGGTCTTGTAGATATCGTGGACGCAGGTCTGCACGGAGACGATCAGATAACTGTCTGCTGTGGACATGATAACAGACAAAATGCCGGCCAATGCTAACCCCGTAAGCCCCACCGGGAGAATTTCGATCGCCAATGCCGGACGACCGCATCCGTCGAGCCGTAAGCGATGATCTTTTCCGCCGGAACGAGCTGGTGCGCGACCACGCCCATGCCAGAACCAGACGAGGGGAATCGTCAGCCCGTAGACAAGCGTTCCGAGGAAGAGGCCTCTTTTGCCGCCTTCTGGCTCTTGGCCGCAAACGCGCGCTGCCACATTTCCGCGCCCGCGAGCGTGAAGACGAAGTACGTGATGATATCTCCCACGATGCTGCCGTCCAGGTACGGTGTCGAGAGCTCGGGTGCTAAATTTTGCAGGAAAGTTCCCAAGCCGCCGAGCTTTGCAAGCGACGACGCGGGGATGAGGATGTAGGAACGAAGAGGATCAGCATCACGAACTGGAACACGTCCGTGTAGATGACGCCAAAAAAGGCCGGACGTCGCCGTATAGATGATGAACAACAGACACGCGATGATCGCGCCCGCTTCATAGGAAATGCCGATCTCGTTTCCGAGCATATTGATGATGGTCGCCGTCGCCGTGACCTGAGACGCAACCGTTCCCATCATCGTCAAAGGCGATGAGCGCGCCGAGCACATGACCTTGGCGCTTTTTCCCGGAAGCGCTGCTCAAAAGGTCAGGAATGGACGTGACATTGAACGTCGTACCGACGGCGGAAATTCTTCCCGCAAGGCCCGAGAAGATGAACATGCCAAGAAGATACGGCAGCGCCGTCATGATGGCCTTGAAGCCACTCGAGTACGCAACGCCCGCGCGCCCCATGAGGCCGCTTCCGCCGATGATCGTCGCGCAGACCGTCGCCATCAGGACAAGCGGCCCGAACGAGCGCCCGCCGAGATAATAGTCGTCCATGTTCCGCACCTTGCGAACGACGACAAGGCCGATGAGCACCATCGCGATGAGTAAGAACTGCGATGATGAGAAGGTCGATGGTGTGAATCTGATTATGTACCATATAAAATCCCCTTTCTTTGCGTGTCGGATGGTATCGGTAAACACGCATCCTTTGTTCCGGCGCTGTCCGCCGGATGCTGCGTCAGCCTTCGGAGAGAAACTGCACAACGCGCCTGCGCGCGGCCAGATCTCCCACGAAGATCACAAGGTCTCCGCGCCGCAGAGCCGAATCCGGCCCCGGAGATACGATCTCCTCTCCGCTTCTGCGGATGGCGACAACGGTCGCGCCCGTCGCGCGCCAGAATTTGAGCTCGCCAGGCTCCTTCCCGCGCCGTCCCAGTCCTCCGGGACACGGACGCAGTAATTGGGAAGACTCTGGGCCGCCTGCGCGGGGAGGATCATCTCATCTAAAATGCTCCCGCAGAGCTCCTGCAATTCCCGGCCCAGGGCCTGCTGCTGCTCGAGAAGCTGTCGGAGCCTATGCTTTTTCCCGATGAGGCCGCCGCCGTCTTTAAGTCCCGCGAGGCACTGCCGCGCCTGCTCGGCCGACAGCACATATACCCCACTCTGCTCGCGGACGATGACCACCGCCCGGTCCTGCAACACCTGCACGGCCTTGCGGATGGTCTCCGGCGAGACGTTATATTCGCTTGAAAGCTTCGACCGGCCGGAAAGCTTCTCGCCTTCCATCAGCTCCCCGTCTGCGATGCGCTGGGCAATGGAGCGCGCGATGCGCATATATTGCGGGAGTGCGTCGTTTTCCATGCTAACCCCTCCTATTGTCCGGTTCCGGAAGAACCGGCCCTCCGAACCGCTGCATTCATATACTGCATATTATATCAACTGACAACCTATTATTCAAGATAAGTTTGCAGTTAAGAAACCGTAAAATTTTTAAACAGGAATTGCGTTTTCAGATGCAAAAAGGACTTCCCGTCTTGAGAAGTCCCATTTTTCGCGGTATTCGGTTGTCACGCCTCCACGGCTTCCTCAGGAAGCTCCACCAAAATGGCCTCGTGGTGGACGGCAGGGAGAATTTTTTCCATCAGGTCTTTCGTCGAAATGGCCAGCGTCGAGGAGTTGATAACGGGGTGGCAGCCAAATTTCTCATCCTCCAGAACCGGCTTATCAATGACGAGCTGCACCTCGTTTTCCTTGTCGTTCATGAGCCCCAGTACGCTCACGGAGCCCGGCGTGATGTTCAGCAGCCGTAGCATATCCTCCGGCGAGGCAAACGACAGCCGCGCCACGCCGAGCTGTTCGACAGGTCCTTCGTCTTGAAGACCTTCTCGCCTGGCATCATGAGAAGATAATAATTCGTCTTCTGCCGGTTGCAGAGAAAGAGGTTCTTGCAGATTTTTCTCACCCAGCACCTGTTCGACCGCCTCGCAGGCCTCGATGGTGTCGGCGAAGTCGTGGTCGACTCTCGTGTAGGAAACGCCGAGGCTGTCGAGTAAATCGTAGCACGCGATTTCTTTTTCGAGCCGCCCTGCCGCATTCTCCGGTCGGCCGGTATGCAATACGTTTTTTTCATGCTCTTACCCCACTCGGATATAAAGATTTGATACGGCCACCGCCTGCTGATACGGATTGCAGCAGGCGTTGATCGTCTCGCAGACCCCTGCCGCATCCAGCACGTAGTAAGACCCGCCCGCACTGTAGCTGGCCTCGCCCGGAAGCGTCCGGGTGTCGATTTCGCCCCGGCTGCAAAGCACCGCGCTCTCGCACAGCCATCAAGCTCCCGCGCCGTGAGGTCCGTCTTCGACGCGCTTAGCACGAGTTTGAACGCCGCCGGCAGATGGATGAGCCCCTGAAGCTTGTCCACTGCTTGAGTGCCGCCGACAAGAACGCCCGCTGCGTCTCGACTCTTCCCAAGTCCTGCGTCGCGTAGCCCGAGCGGAAGCGAACGACCTGCATGGCCTGCTCGCCATCCAGGTGCTGCTCACCCGCGGAAAGATTAATGCTGAGGCCCTGGCTCGGGTCTTCATAGTGCATGTCGACCGGGACGTTAAACGTAACGCCGCCCATCGTGTCGACAAGCTTTTCAAAAACGGACAGATCGACCAGCACATATCCGTCCGGCCGGAAGCCGATAATTTCCTCGACGCAGCAGAAGCTGCTCCATGCCTGCCTCGCCGCCGGAGGCCCAGCCGTAGGCCGAGTTGATCTTCGGCACGGAATATTCGCAGTAGATGAGCGTGTCGCGCGGAATGGAGACAAGGCTCATCTTGCCCGTCGCGCGGTTCACGGAGAAGAGCATCATCGTATCCGTCCGATACTCCCCCTCGTAGGTGCCCGCGATCAGAATCGTCGCGCACCCGGCCTTGCGCTCGCCAAGCCCCGTCTCGGCCTCGGGCTGCTTGGCAACAAAAAGTGGATGCTCCCAAGCGCGATGGCAAGAATCAGAACCAGCGCCAGAACAGCTTTCAAAGCCCATGGCCGCGCCGCTTTTTAGGGACTTGCCTTCCGTCTGCTGCGCCTGCTCACGCTGACGGAGGTACTCCCGGTGCTCTTCCGTCTCGGGCTCCACGCCCTGCTCATAGAGCCACTTGGCGTATTCCTCGTCGGATTTGGGGGGTTTTGACCTTTTCCGCCGTCTTGCGGCCGCGGCTCTCGAGTCTTCGCATCACGCGTTCCTCCTCCCGGTCGCGCGCAATGCGCTGGCGGTCCCTGGCCTCGCGCTCGGCCTCGCGCACCGATCATACTCCGCCCGACGCGCGACTTGATAGGCGCTTTTGGACTGCTCATAGGCCGTCGGCGGGGTGTAAATGCCCTCGTCCGGGAAGCCTGCCGCGTCGTCATAGAACTTCTCAAAGTCGATGTTCACATCGTCCGCCGTCATGGGCGCACTTGGCTCCTGCGGCGTGTCCGGCGCGTCGGATTCGTCCGGGCATTCGTCCTCTTCCGGCTCCTCGCCCAAAAGTCCCTTTAACCTCGCTGAGCAGGTCGTCGATCTCCTGATCGTGATTTTTTACGTCAAAGTCATCCATGCAAGATGCTCCTTTCTCAGAAGCAGCGAAGCGCCGCCTTCTGCGAAATTCATACAAAATGACACTTTATTATATCAGATCTTTACCGTTTTGTAAACATCTGCTTTTCGGGCGCGTATTTGGTTTGAATTTTCCCAGCAGGTATGGTATCATAGACGTACTTTTGAGCCTTGGAGGATCAGATATGGCTGTCGATGTTTCGATTGTTCCCTGCAAAAAGCTATGACGCGGAAGAATGCCGAACTGCGCTCACGCAGGCGCTCGCCCCGTTTGGTGGGCTCGACTGGGTCAAAGAGGGCATGCACATTGTCATCAAGGTCAACCTTGTCTCGGCCATGAAGCCTGAGCAGGCGGCCACGACGCACCCAATGCTTCTTTGCGAGCTGACGAAAATGCTGCGGGAACGCGGCGCAAGCGTCCTTCTCGGAGACAGCCCCGGCGGGCTCTATACGGCCGCACCTGAACCACGTATATGACGTCAGCGGCATGCATGACTGCGAAGCCGCCGGTGCGGAGCTCAATCAGGACTTCTCGCAGTCCGACGCTTCGTTCCCGGAGGCCGTCTGCGCAAAGAAATTCACCTATACCGCCTATCTCGACAGAGCCGATGCGATCATTGATTTCTGCAAGCTCAAGACGCACGGCATGATGGGCATGACAAACGCCGTCAAAAACTACTTCGGCGTCATTCCCGGTACGATGAAGCCGGAGTACCACTATAAATACCCGCAGATCTCCGACTTTTCGAACATGCTGATCGACCTCTCGACGTATTTTAAGCCTCGCATCTGCATCTGTGACGCGATTGTCGGCATGGAGGGAAACGGCCCCACACGCAGGGCTCGCCCGCGAGATCGGCGCGATTCTGGCCGCCGAGTCTCCTCGAAGCTCGACCTTCTCGCCGCCAAGCTCATTGGCCTCACGGCAGACGACGTCCCGACCCTGCAAGCTGCGCGCGTGCGCGGTCTCATTCCGGAAACTGCGGAGGAACTCGAGATCGCGGGCGAGCCCGAGCGCTTCATCGTCCCGGATTTTAAGACCATGCCCGCCCAGTCGAGCGTCTTTTTCCACAAGGCCGGAACCGGCGCCATCGGAAAACTCGTCGACAAGATCATGTTCCAGGCGCTGACTCCCTGTCCGAAGGTGAAGAAAAACGAATGCATCGGCTGCGGCAAGTGCGCGAACATCTGCCCCGCCAAGGCCATCCGGATGGAAAATAAGCTTCCCACGATCGACCGCAAGGCCTGCATCCACTGCTTCTGCTGTCAGGAGTTCTGCCCCAAGGGCGCAATGGGCGTTTCCCGGCCGTTTATCGCGCGGCTTCTCAATCAAATAAAACCTCGTAGAGTTTCGCCCCGCAGGCGAAATAAATTAGAAATCCATGTTATCCGGCGGCTCTGCCGACCGGACAGGACAGCCGTTAGCGGTTTTACCGCTTACGGATGTCGCGTGCCTTGCGGGTAAACATACCGATCACCTCGCAAGTGTGAGCTTTTCACGCGGAGCGTGAAAAGCTTGCGCGCAGTCGAGGTGCAGTCCCACTGTCGAAAAAGCGCCAGCTTTTTTTGACAGGTTAGATTGCCTTTCAGGTCTTTTCCTGTATAATGGTGGCGCGCAAAACGCGCAGGTGTGAATACAATACGAAAGGATGAACAACCAATGAGCATTTCCTCTTCCGCTCCCTGGCTCAAATACTACGGCGACACGCCGCAGCATCTCAAATACCCGCAGAAAACCATCTATGAGATGGTAAAGTCCGCCGCCGACAAATACCCCAAGAACTACGCCTACGAGTTCATGGGCAAAAAACGACGTACGCGGAATTCATGCAGAAGATCGACGCCGCCGCAAAGGCCTACATGGCGCTCGGCATCCAGAAGGGCGACCGCGTGACGATCTGCATGCCGAACTGCCCGCAGGCTGTCGACAGCTTCTACGCGCTCAACCGCATCGGCGCGGTGTCCAACATGATCCATCCGCTGTCCGCAGCGGGCGAGATCAAGTTCTATCTGAACTTCAAAATCCAAAGCAATTTTGACCCTCGACCAGTTCTACGGTAAAATTGCCCCATCATGCCGGAGCTTGACGATCCGGACACGAAGCTCATCATCGCGAAAATTGAAGATGAGCTCTTCCCGCATCTGGCGTTGGCTATGCGCTCACGGCCGGCCGGAAATATCCGCACCCCTGAGCGCAAAGGGCAATTATCATCTGGTGGAAAGATTTCCATCCGCAAAGGAAAGAAGCGAACGCTTTCCTTCCCAAAACGCACAGAAGCCCGAAGACGGCGCTTCGATTCTGTATTCTGGCGGCACGACCGGTACGACGAAGGGCATTCTCCTTTCCAACATGAACTTCAACGCCCTTGGTTTGCAGACCATTGCGGCCTCCGGTTTTGCCCCCATCAACGGGCTCAAGATGCTCTCCGTCATGCCCGTATTCCACGGCTTCGGCCTCGGCATCGGCATCCACACGGCGTTAATTGGCGGCGCGTGCTGCATCCTCGTTCCGAAGTTCAACGTCGCAACGTACGCCGACCTCCTCATCAAAAAGCAGCCCAACATCATCCCCGGCGTTCCGACGCTCTTTGAGGCGCTGCTGCGCGCGGATAAGCTGGAAAATGCGGACCTCAGCTGCCTCAAGGGCGTGTTCTGCGGCGGCGACAGCCTGTCCATTGAGCTCAAAAAGAAGGTCGACGAGTTCCTCAAGGCGCACAACGCGTCCGTCCAGATCCGGCAGGGCTACGGCCTCACCGAGTGCGTCACGGCCAGCTGCCTGACCCCGAAAAACTATAACCGCGTGGGCTCCATCGGCGTTCCCTTCCCCGATACGTATTACAAGATTGTCAAGCCCGGCACGACCGAAGAGTTAGATGCAAACGTCGAGGGCGAAATCTGCATCTCCGGCCCGTCCGTCATGCTGCGCTACGTCGATAATCCCGAAGAAACGGCCAACACGCCTCCGCCGCCATGAGGACGGCCGCGTCTGGCTCCATACCGGCGACCTCGGCAAGATGGACGAAGACGGCTTCGTTCTACTTCTCGCAGCGCATCAAGCGCATGATCATCACCTCCGGCTACAATGTCTATCCCCGGCCAGCTGGAAAACGTCATCGACGGCCACGAGAAGGTGCTCCTCTCCTGCGTCATCGGCGTCAAGGACCCGTATAAGATCCAGAAGGTCAAGGCCTTTGTCGTCCTGCGTCCCGGCTATGAGCCGTCGGACGAAGTCAAAAAGGAGATCCTGACTACTGCCGCCAGCACATCGCGAAATACGCCATGCCGTATGACATTGAGCTCCGCGATGAGCTGCCGAAAACCCTGGTCGGCAAGGTCGCCTACCGTATCCTCGAAGAGGAAGAGGCCGACCGCCAGTCCCACGAAACCACGCAAAGAATTTATAATTTTGATTTCAAGGCAGCCTGCCGCGCAGATTCCGCGGCAGGGTCTGCTGACATGCTATTTCAGGAGAACACTATGCAAAAACCGAACGGATCTGGGAGCTGGACGCGCTCCGCGGCCTCTGTATCCTCTGCGTCATCGTCGTCCATTTCCTGTTCTTGACCTGCAATTTTTCATCGGCCTGGACTTTACGCTCCCCGCGTGGTTCCAGTTCATCCAGCAGTATGGCGGCATCCTCTTCGTCGTCCTGTCCGGCTGCTGCGCTACGCTCGGCTCGCGCAGCTTCCGCCGCGGCTGCATCGTCTTTGCCTGCGGAATGCTCATTTCGCTTGTGACCTTCGGGATGTACCGCCTCGGCATGGCTTCGCGCGATGTGATCGTCTGGTTCGGCGTACTGCATCTGCTGGGCATCTGCATGATGCTCTATCCCGCCTATAAAAAGCTGCCCACGCAGGCGCTTGCCGCCATGGGCGTTGTGCTCGTTGTGACCGGCTATCTCATTTCCGGCACGGTCGTGGAGGCAAAATTCCTTTTTCCGTTCGGCTTTGCCTATGAGGGCTTCGCGTCCAGCGATTATTTTCCGCTCCTGCCGCACCTCGGCTGGTATATGCTCGGCACAGTTCTCGGCAGGACGGTCTACGCGGACAAAAAACACGCCTGCCCGGCACGCTCCGGGAAAGCGCGATCACGCGGTTCTTCTGCTGGTGCGGCCGCCAGTCCCTGTTCATCTACCTGCTTCACCAGCCCATTGTCTACGGCCTTCTGGAACTGATCGCGGCATTGAGAAGATAAAAAGTATGCGCCCGGTGCAGCCTTGCACCGGGCGCGCATTTAATCCAGCTCAAAATACTTTTTGAAGATTTTCCGAAGCAGATATGAATTGAGCATCGCGACGAGCGAACCGCCGATCAGGATCCAGAAAATGCACGTCCGCAGGAAAAAGCTTGTCGCAAACAGGAGCAGGAGCGGCGCGGACAGATTCAGCGCCGCCATCACGAGCGAATAGGGGAGGTTGCCGATCGAAAGCAGAATGGCGTTTTTGAGTGTGTTCTTGATGGTATTGTCGAACTGCGCCAGCAGGGGATAGATGTATGCGCCGACCAGCGAAACGAGCAGCGCCGGGAAGCAGAAAATCACGCCCATCCAGACCGACTGTGCCACCGCACCGGACAGATAGATCTCAACCTCAACGATCACCAGCAGCGTCGGGATCAGAAGGATCAGGAACAGCAGAACGCCCTGCTTGAAATTGAGCTTGAACGATGCCCAGAAGCTGCGGACGACACCGCCGCCCTCACCGCGCACCAGATTGAGCGTCACGCGGTACATTGCCGCCGTTGATGCGCCGATGGTGAACACGGGGATGCAGGGAATCATAATTGAAGAACTTCATAGCGCGCCTCGTTTCAGGAAAGAATATAGAAGATTATATCGACTGAACAGAAAAAACGCAAGCCGGAAAGAGGATAGAAGCAAACTGCACAATTTTGCAGCCTTGAAATCGTGCAAAGTGCTGAAAATTTTTTTGGAACAAATTTTGATTGCTCAGATCAGAAAAATGTAGTATAATATGGGCATTGGAAATGGAAACGTTTCCAGAATTCAAAAATCATTCAGGAGGAAATACCATGAAAAAGATCATCGCAATGCTTCTGGCGCTCGTGATGGTTCTTGGCCTGGCTGCCTGCGCAACCAAGACCGAGCCCGCACAGCCCGAAGAGACCACCCCGGCCGAGACGACCGACACCCCGGCCGCCGAAGAACCCACCCCTGCTGAGACCGAGACGGAAGAGCCCGCCGCGACCGAAGCGACCGGTTCTGTCTACTACCTGAACTTCAAGCCCGAAGCTGACGAAGCCTGGCAGAAGCTCGCCGCCACCTATACCGAGCAGACCGGTGTTCCCGTCAAGGTTGTCACCGCTGCTTCCGGCACCTACGACACCACCCTCGCAGCCGAGCTGGACAAGAGCGCCGCTCCGACCCTCTTCCAGTGCGGCAACCAGGGCGCCATCAACTCCTACGGCGAGTACTGCTATCCGCTGGACGGCACTGCCATCATGGACCAGATGACCACCGACGCTTTCAACCTCAAGGGTGAAGACGGCCAGACGCTGTCTATCGGCTACTGCTATGAAGCGTTCGGCATCATCGTCAACAAGGCTCTGCTTGAGAAGGCCGGCCACTCCATCGACGAGATTACCAACTTCGATTCCCTGAAGGCTGTCGCTGACGACATCCACGCCCGTGCTGAAGAGCTCGGCTTCGACGCATTCTCCTCCGCTGGCCTCGACGGCTCCTCCAGCTGGCGTTTCTCCGGCCATCTGGCCAATATGCCGCTGTACTACGAGTTCCGTGACGACGGCGTGACCGCGCAGCCCGCCACCATCACCGGTGCTTACCTCAACAACTTCAAGAACATCTGGGATCTCTACATCACTGATTCCGCTACTACCGGCGCTGCTCTGGCTACCGCTACCGGCGACGAGTCCGAGGCTGAATTCGGCGAGGGCAAGGCTGCGTTCTATCAGAACGGCAGTTGGGAATACGCCAACCTGACCGGCAAGTTCGGCATGAACCCCGACGATCTGGCTATGATCCCCATCTACTGCGGCGTTGACGGCGAAGAAGAAGCCGGTCTGTGCGCTGGCACTGAGAACTGCTGGGCCATCAACAACGAAGCCTCTGAAGAAGACATTCAGGCGACCATCGACTTCCTCGTCTGGGTCGTTACCTCTGACGAAGGCACCACAATGCTGGCACAAGAGTTTGGCCCCTGCCCGTTCAAGGACGCCAAGGAGCCGGAGAACGTCTTCTTCCAGGATGCCAACAAGTACACTGCCGATGGCAAGTACGTTGTGACCTGGGCATTCAACTGGACTCCCGCTGTTGACGACTGGCGTGCTGCCGTTGTCGACGCTCTGACTCAGTACTCTGCCGGTACCGGCGACTGGTCCGCTGTCGAGACTGCATTCGTGCAGGGCTGGGCGACCCAGTATGCAAAGGAAAACGCATAAGCAATAAGGCGTGACCAAAATTAAAGAGGGGGGCTGCAAAGCCCCCGCCTTACAGAAAAGAAACTGCCGCAGCCGAAGATTTTGCGGACAAACGCCCGGAGGCCGGACGCTTGTCTGTGAAATTGTCAAGAAAGTATATAAATAATAAAGGAGAAGCATGATGAAGAAGAAAAAAACATGACGATTCGGCTCTGTCATGCAGCCGACTGATCCGCCGCCCGATCCAGCGCTGGGGCTGGCTGTTCCTGCTGCCGACGTTCGCAGCGTTCTGCGTGGGCTTCCTGTACCCGTTTGCAAAGGGGCTGTTCCTGTCCTTCTGTAAGTTCAAGACGACCAGCAAGTGGACGTGGGTGGGACTGAAAAACTACCAGACCATCTTCCAGGATGAGGGCTTCCTCCACGCGTTCTGGTATACGGCACTGTTTGCGCTCGTATCCCTGCTCGTCATCAACGTGCTGGCCTTTGCCGTCGCGTATGTTCTGACCAAGGGTATCAAGGGCTCGAACATCTTCCGTACCGTGTTCTTCATGCCGAACCTCATCGGCGGCATCGTTCTGGGCTATATCTGGCTCATGATCTTCGACGGCATCCTCAGCAACTTCGACACAGCCGTCGTGCTGGAAACCAAATACGGCTTCTGGGGTCTCATCATCCTCATGTGCTGGCAGCAGATAGGCTATATGATGATCATTTATATCGCAGGCCTGCAGGCAATCCCGGAGGATATGCTGGAGGCCGCAAAGATCGACGGTGCGTCCAGCTGGAAAACGCTCTGGAACATCACAATCCCGAACATCATGCCGTCTATCACCATCTGCACGTTCCTGTCCCTGACCAACGGCTTCAAGCTCTACGACCAGAACCTGGCCCTCACGGGCGGCTCGCCCTTTAAGACGCTGGCTGACGGCAACGTCATCAAGACCAGGGAAATGCTGGCTCTGAACATCGTCAACTCCAACACCTCCAACTCCAAAGGCCCCGGACAGGCCAAGGCAGTTGTGTTCTTTATCCTGGTTGCGATCATCAGCATTGCCCAGCTTGTGTCCACCAGAAAGAAGGAGGTCGATCAGTAATGAAAAATACCGGCTTCCAGAAAGAGCGCCGTTCGCATACCGTCCTGACGGTCGTGTTTGGTGATCATTGCCGTTGCGTATCTCTACCCGATCTTCATCGTTCTGGTCAACTCTCTCAAGACCAACGCCGCTATTAACCTTGATACGTTTGCCTTTCCCACAAGCAACACCTTCATGGGACTGCAGAACTATATCAAGGGTATGACCTTCGGCAACTACCCGTTCTATAAATCCGTCGAATACAGCCTGATGATCACGCTGCTTTCCGCAGCTCTGATCCTCATCTGCACGTCCATGGCCGCGTGGTATATTTCCCGTGTCGACAGCCTCGTCTGCCGCATTGTGTACTACCTGTGCGTGTTCTCCATGGTCGTCCCGTTCCGGATGGTCATGTTCACGCTGGCAAAGACCGCCGATACTCTGAAGCTCAATCGCCCGTGGACAATTCCTATTGTCTACCTCGGCTTCGGTGCGGGCCTCGCTGTGTTTATGTTCACCGGCTTTGTCAAGTCCATCCCCGCTCCATTGAAGAGGCTGCTGTGATTGACGGTTGCACCCCTGTGCAGACCTTCTTCCAGGTTGTCCTGCCCATGATGAAGCCGACTTTCATTTCCGTTGGCGTTCTGGAGATCATGTGGGTCTGGAACGACTACCTCCTGCCGTATCTGGTTCTTGATATCAACGAATTCCGCACCATCCCCATCCACATCCAGTACCTCAAGGGCAGCTACGGCTCCGTCGACATGGGCGCAACTATGGCGTTGATTCTGATGTCCATCGTCCCGGTCGTCATCTTCTATCTCTGCTGCCAGAAGTATATCATCAAGGGCGTTGCCGCCGGCGCGGTAAAGGGATAAAGAAATTTGTCTGTTTTAAGTGGATTTTCAGAGGTTCTGTATGATAGTGATACAGAATCAGCAAAACCAAGGAGAACAGCAGATATGACGATCAAGGATCTTGCGAGACTGAGCGGTTATTCGCTTGGAACTGTCTCTCGCGTGCTCAATAACCAGCCGAATGTTTCGGAAAAAGCGCGGCAGGCGATTCTGTCCATTGCGCAGGAACGCGGCTTTGAACTCAACGAAAGCGCACAGCTTTTAAAGCAGCAGCGCTCCAACACCGTACTCATCATTGTCAAGGGTACGGCCAACGAGCTGTTTGCCGGTATGGTCGAGCATCTGCAGTCCCTTTTCTCGCGCACCACGCATTCGCTGATTGTCGACTTTATCGATGAAGACGATAACGAGGTGCTTCGTGCCGTCAAGCTCTGCCGGGAGCGCAAGCCCATGGGCGTGATGTTCCTCGGTGCGACGAACCGTCATTTTGTCAGCGATTTCGACAAGATCCATGTGCCCTCCATCATTGTTACAAACGATGCGAGCGATCTGCCGTTTGAGAACCTGTCCAGCGTTACGACCAACGACCGGCAGGGCGCTGCCTGCGCTGTCGATTATCTCATCCGCTGCGGCCACAGAAACATTGCTGTTCTCGGCGGCGACCGGCTTTTATCCGATACGTCTGCGCAGCGTTATGAAGGCTGCGTGGAAGCGTTCGGGAAAAACGGGATGCAGTTCGACGAGCAGACCTACTACCATACCGGCCGCTACAGCTATGAGGATGGCTATTCCGGTATGCAGGCCGTCCTGCGCGACACACCGCAGGTCACAGCTGTGTTCGCCATGGCAGACGTCATTGCCATCGGCGCGATCCGCGCACTGGTGGACGCCGGAAAGCGCGTCCCTGACGATATTTCCATCATCGGCTATGATGGACTGAGGATCGGCAGCTTCTATACCCCGAAGCTTTCTACCGTTTCCCAGTCTGTCGAGCTTCTGGCCCGGCGCAGCTTTTCTGTTCTGATGGACTGCACCGAGCGCGGCGGGCAGGCCCGCCATATGACCGTACCGTTTACGCTTTCCAACCGTGAAAGCGTCAGAAAACTCGAAAACAGCTGAAAACAGCGCCCAACCGCTGCTTTTGCCTGTTTTCAACGAAAGCGAAATAAGAGTGATAGTATGAAAAGAAGCAGTGGAATCCTGATGCACATTACTTCGCTGCCCTCGCCCTACGGCATCGGCAGCATGGGCAAAGCAGCCTATGACTTTATTGATTTTCTGAGAGCGGCAAAGCAGACCTACTGGCAGATCCTCCCGATCAACCCGCCCGGCTATGGCGATTCGCCCTATCAGGCGTTCTCTACCTTCGCCGGGAACCCGTATCTGATCGATCTGGACGAGCTTGTCAAGGACGGATACCTGACGCAGGAGGAGCTTGACCGCGTCGATTGGGGCAGCCGCGCCGATCAGGTCGATTTTTCGAAGATGTACGACCAGCGCCTGCGGGTGCTGCATCTGGCATGGAGCCGCTTCCACAAGGCCCCGGCGGAGCGCTACACGGAATATGTCCGCCAGCAGAGTGCGTGGCTGGAGGAGTATGTACTCTTTATGGCCGTTAAGGCATATTATAACGACGGCCCGTGGACCGAGTGGCCGCTCGATATCCGGATGCACCAGCCGGAGGCCATGGCGTACTACCGTGAGCTGCTGCACGACGAGCTTGATTTTCATCGCTTCCTCCAGTACTGCTTCCATACGCAATGGCAGCGGCTGCGCGCCTATGCGCACGAAAACGGCATGCAGATCATCGGCGATATCCCCATCTACGTTCCGCTGGACTCCGCCGACGTCTGGTCGCACCCCGAGAACTTCCAGCTGACCCGCACCCGCCGTCCGCGCGTCGTCGCGGGCTGCCCGCCTGACGGCTTCAACGCCAATGGACAGTATTGGGGCAACCCCATCTACGACTGGGAGCGCATGGAGCAGGATGGCTTCTCCTGGTGGATGCGTCGTCTGCGCGCGGCGGGAGAGAGCTTCGACGTCGTCCGCATCGACCATTTCCGCGGCATCGAGAGCTATTGGGCCATCCCGGCCGTCAACCGGACCGCCCGCAAGGGCGAATGGGTCAAGGGCCCCGGCATGAAGCTTGTAAATGCTATCCGGAAGAATTTCCCGGATACCGATTTTATTGCCGAGGATCTCGGTTTCCTGACGCCGGAGGTACAGCAGCTTGTGATTGATTCCGGCTTCCCCGGCATGAAGGTGCTGGAATTTGCCTTTGATCCGCGTGAGCCGAGCAACTATCTGCCCGACCGCTATCCTGAAAACGCCATCTGCTACACCGGCACGCACGATAATGAAACGCTTATCCAGTGGTGCGAGGGGATTGACGCAGAAACGGACGCCTATGCCCGCAGCTATCTCGGCATTACGGCGGAGGACGATCTGGCCGACGCCATCATCGAGGCCGGTATGCAGTCCAAGGCACAGCTGTTTATCATGCAGATGCAGGACTATCTGCGTCTGGGCCGGGAAACGCGTATGAACGAACCTGGCAGGCTTCTGCAGTCGAACTGGCGCTGGCGTATGCTGCCCGGCGCGGCCAACGAAGCGCTGGCCCAAAAAATTGCAGGTTTGACAGAGCGGTCAAATCGTGTATAATACCTACAGTCATCTGGCGTCCACCTGTCCTTGCCGGATAGGTGGACGCTTCTTTAAAGGCCGCCGGCAGCTTTGCCCGGCGGAGTCCCATGGAAGGAGTAACCTATGAGTGAATTTTCGAACGAATCGTAAAACAGACTGAGGCGCTGCTGCATTTCCAGCATGACGAGACGCTGCAGGAAACGACCCCGGAGCGCCTGCATGAGGCGCTCGGCCAGGTCATCATGATGGAGATCAGCGACAACTGGACGAAGACCAAGCGCCGTCAGGCGCCGGGCCGCCGCGCGTTCTATTTCTCCGCGGAGTATCTTGTCGGCCGTCTGGTCTACAGCAACCTCTTTAACCTCGGCATCCTGCGCGAGATGAAGGCCGCCTTCGCCGAAAAAGGCGTTGATCTTGCGTGTCTGGAGCATATTGAGGACGCAGCACTCGGCAACGGCGGCCTTGGCCGTCTCGCCGCCTGCTTCCTTGACAGCGCCGCGACGCTCGACCTGCCGCTGACCGGCTATGGCTTGCGCTACCGCTTCGGCCTGTTCAAGCAGTCGTTTGTAAACGGCTGCCAGCGTGAAAACGCGGACGACTGGACCAAATACGGCGACCCGTGGAGTCACCGCCGCGACAAGCTGGCTGTCAAGGTCAACTTTGCCGACCAGACTGTCAACTGCGTCCCGTATGATATGCCTGTCATCGGCTACGAGACCTCGACCGTCGGCACGCTCCGCCTCTGGCAGTGCGAGGCCGAAGAAGAGCTGAACTTCGATGCCTTCAACGCGCAGGACTACGTTAAGGCGCTTGAAAAGAAGAACAAGGCCGAGGATATCACCCGCGTTCTGTACCCGAACGACTCCACGTGGGAGGGCAAGCGCCTGCGCGTCAAGCAGCAGTACGTCCTTTCCAGCGCGTCTTTGCAGGATATCCTGCGCGACTACCGCCAGCAGCACGGCACGGACTATTACCGCCTGCCGGAGTTTATTGCTGTCCAGCTGAACGATACGCATCCCGCTATGTCCATTCCGGAGCTGATCCGTCTGCTGATGGCCGAGGGACTGGATTTTGACGCCGCGTTTGAGCTGACCCGCCGCGTGTTCGCCTATACGAACCACACCGTCATGACCGAGGCGCTCGAAAAGTGGGACCTGGAGCTGCTGCGCTCCGTCGTGCCGGAGGTCTGCGAGATCATTGAGCGCATCGACGCAAAGCTCAAGCAGGAGCACCCGCATTCGAAGCTCTTTATCGTCAAGGATGGGCAGGCGCACATGGCGAATCTGTCCGTCTATATGTCCACCGCCGTCAACGGCGTTGCAGAGATCCATTCCCAGATACTCAAGGACGTTCTGTTCAAGGACTGGTACGCCGTCTATCCCGACCGCTTCCAGAACAAGACCAACGGCATCACGCCCCCCGCCGCTGGCTGGGCCTGTCAATCCGGAGCTCTGCGGCCTGCTCGACAGCAAGGTCGGAACCGGGTATCTTAAAACCCTCGACCAGCTGGAAGGTTTCATCAGCGAGTATGCCGACAGATCTGGCGCCGGAAAGGTAAGCCTGACGCGCCGGACCCGAAAAGGCCACGCATTTTGGCGTGGCTGTCTCTTAGTGAGACAGCCCTTTTTTGTAATACTTCAGGAGTTTGGCTGTATTGCGAAGAATGCGGCACCTCAAGCCGGTGATGTAATTGTCGGGGTGACCTTCAGCACTGGTGTAATGTTGGCGTGACGCGAGTCGCCAGGCGCCGTTCGGCGCTGGATTAGCTGATTCTAACATGGTGGTATGGTCCGTAATGATATCCGCAGAGATATTCCCCAGCGGAATATACGCCTTTTCCGCGATCCGACAGGCGATGCACCTCTATGGGCTGATGCTGACGGCCTGCTCCGTTCGACTTTTGCTGCAGACAATCTGGATCTGGTTTGGTTTAA
>VOFG01002321.1_pt1 | contig 22928 bp, 33 predicted proteins | sample 5384171 | NCBI WGS metagenome assembly VOFG01 (sample SAMN12384726, study PRJNA508395) | human gut metagenome | isolation source: healthy gut F | host: Homo sapiens | reverse complement strand
ATTATAGTAAATGACGTTATTATACTTCTAGTTTATCATGGTTCTTAAAAAACCAAATATTTTATGTCTAAAGGTTTCTAAAAGGGCTCTGCAAGCAGGACTGCCAACAGCGGCAATTCAGATTGCAGGGCCTTTCTTTTTATACATACGGTCTATGGAGCTGTCGTGCAAGTTACCGGCAAGTTAAAACAGGCCGCATGAGAGCGGCCTGCTTACTCAAGGAAGGGCTAGCTGGATCTATTCTATTACTATCTTCTGCCGAATTTCATCCCCCACTTTTCAATGTAATAAGGTTTCCTCTTTTGAGATGACCTTCACTGTATCGACCAGCTGGCGGATGGCGAGTTCATCCCACTCTGTGGTGCGCGGGGACAGATCTGCCAGCGCATTCTGGGTCGCCGTAATACGGCGGCGGTTTTCGTTCTGTACCTGCATATTGGCTTCAAGGTCTGACCGCTTCTGCTTCAGTGCAGTCTGTTCGTCGAGAATTTCTTTGAACTGCGCATGATAAGCGGCGAGATCATCGGCGGCCAGTTCCAGCCAGGTGCTGAAACTGGTTCTCCAACTCGGTCAGTCTCCGCTCGATCATCCCCAGTGAGGTGCGCGATTGGGAATCTTGGATGAGCTCTAACTGCATAGCGTTGGTGATTTGATGCACCAGATGGTCTTTATCGCTCATTGCGGAACTGAGGGCGGCCAGAATTGCCTGCTGCAGCGGGCCTCGTCCAACGTAGGCGAGTTGTGGCAGTACTTTTCCCGTAATCCAAACGGCTGACACAGCGCCAGACGATGCGTTTCCGGCCGGGGCGGATCCATGTACAGCGCCTGTACAGTGTGACGCATTCTCCGCAGACCAGGCGCTCCGACAGCGCATATTTGCTGGCATGTGCACCTTGGCCGGTGGGCGCATACTTTTTGATGGGCTTTTCAGGGCATTGCGCCGCGCAATTTCCACTTGTACTGCGTCATATATTTCCCGGCTCACGATACCTTCATGATGGTCTTTGATATAGTACATCGGGAGCTGGCCAACATTTTTAACTAGCTTAGAACGCAAAAAAGCGGAGGTGCAGTTTCTGCATCTCCGCTCGTCATTGACTCTGTATATGAAAAAAGCGCTGTTCCGTAGGTCTGGCAGAACCAACAAAACAGCGCTTGAAAATTTGTGATATTTATTTTTGCAAAAAGCCAGAATTTCTGCTTCATCAGCAGCTTCCTTCGCTGGAAAGGGTGGAATTCCGGGTCAACTCAGGGCGATAAGAGGTTTGAATCCTGTAACACGGCTTGAAAGGGCCCTTTGCATCTATGGTACAAATAAAAAAAAATCCGGGCTCAAAAAAAAGCCCGGAAACGGTTGATGCGCCTGGCTTTCAGCCAAGCGCATCTATTGTGTCCATATAGGATGTCATACCTGGCCAGCATAGATTTTTACTTTTTCTGCGAAAATCTATATGAAATTCTGCACTTGATCTGTCTTTTAGAAATATTGTAGCATAGATGAAGGTGTGTCTATAATCGGACAGTCAGTTGTACCCCGCCGCTCAAGGAGCGTTATACTGCCGCAGGTAATTCAGTGTTTTCCGGGCTGTGTTCAAGCTCACTTTTGAACAATCCTGATACGTGAGCCAGGCGTTCAGGTTGCCGGGATTCAGGTTCAGGTCATGGTAGATGCGATAATTGCTGACCTGCTTCTGCGCCTGCAGCTCCCGCACCCGCTTGTGCATCAGCATTTTTGTATGGTCATCCGCCTGCTGTCGGTCACGCACGCTGACATAGGAGCACCACAGCTTGTGATAGCCATTCTCTGCATCCTGCATTGCTTCCAGTGCCTGCTCCAAGCTGGCACCGGACAGTGCCAGAAATGGCCAGCGCGAAAAACTCCCGTTCCACAGCCGGAAACCGCCGGAACAGATTTGCTCTCTGCTGCTCGTCATACTGTATATCTTATTTCAGGGAAAATTTTTCTCGATACCTATAGCAATGTACCTTTCGTTTTACTAAGATAGGTTTAATAAAATAGTAGAATTCTCTTTTATGTGCAATTCATCTTTTCAAACGCCAAGATATCCGCTGCTTCAAGAAAATGAGTTCAACTTTTAAGAGCTGTAAACAAAACTCGTTAGAAAAAATCTTTTCGATCAAATTTAGCGGTATTGGGCTCGTGTCCACAATCTTTGCAAATCCAAACACCCAATCAATTCACGCGCACGTTCCCCTTGTGATAAGACTTATTGGTCATTCCTAGTTTACGCTGTGTAATAAATAATTGTTTAAGGCGAGCACTGCCTTTATGCCCGCTAGGTATATCGCTTGGCTGTAAATCAGAGTTCAGGCCCATAAATTCACTAATACCGTGTAAATCCTGCAGAAATATATCTTCAATTTCTGCGTTTGCAGCTAAGTCCAAAACCTCACTCGTACGACCTCGTTCTAATTGTTGACGGAAATTTTTCCAGTCACCTTCATAAAATTTTGTCACATCTGCATTATAGGAATCAGTGTCATAACACAAAAACACTGTCCATGGAAATGATTTCCCTTTGCTCCCGGTACATTTATTGCGATACCATGACAGTGAGTTGTGGATTTGTGTAATTGTACCAACAGAATTCATTCGGACAATATGAGAGCCAAACGGTCCGCAAACTGTATAGAAACGTTCAAAGTTATCCGTATCAATAGCTTCTGTCAGAATACATTCAGGATGCTTTTTGGGCGAAGAAGTGTAGTAGTGCATCATAGAAAACACGTTCTGTATCAGCCTCAAGAATAAAGGCAAATCCGTGATCAAAAGAGAGTTCCATTATTCACCCTCCAGAAAATTCTGCAAGGTTTTTAATGCGATGCTTTCACCAGACATCAATTCGAACAGGTATTCACCAACGGATAGATCATAGGTTTGTGCAGCAGACAACAACTTCTTTTCCTTAGAATGCGCGATTCTAAAAATTGAGCAACACCAGTATCTACACTTGAACCAATATAAATTTGGCTTGGTTTTAGATACTGCACTAAATAAGGTGAATGACTAGATATTATCAAGCATGTTGACTGTAGAGATTCTGTGATAATTGCCAATAAATCTTTGAGCATTTTAGGATGGATGCTGGTCTCTAATTCTTCAATACCAATGCAGGAAACATTGTTGCAGCTGGCAATAAATATATTGGTTAGTAGCCAGAATATCCGCTTTGTTCCTGTAGACATTGATGCCAAGCTAACTGGCTGGTTGAGCGCGTTACTGCGGACAATAACTCTATAGACCTTATCTTTGAGCTGAAACGGAATTGCCGCTTCAGCAGCTTGTTGTGGTTCTCCTTCAGCTGCACTAGAATAAACCAATCGCAAATTGCTTCGCTCAGCAAGATTTAACTCATGAGCTTGAATGTCTATTGACAAAAAAAATCAGGAAAAAGAGTATAGATGGCATCTTCAAATAGGTCATATTGTTCCGGATAGAATTCCTTTTTTAGTTGATAGAGGGCACATGGAATATCTTCATCATCAAAGCGAATGTGTTTCCCATCGTCATCTGCTAAACGAATTGAAATGGCTGAAAACGTGCTTTTACATCTAGCGTATCACACACACGATATTCAAATTCACGAATCGCTTGCACAACTTCGCTGTATTCTAAGTCGTCAATCGAAGGTAAGACATCAATAGCAAGCGTATTAGATTCAAGCACCAGTTTGCGAAAGGCGTTAGTTGATTTCCCTTTACGATATTGATTCAAACTACGTTTCAAATAAGCAGAATATCGTACACTTTCAGACGGACGCATCTCTAGTCTTTCATCGATAATCCTCTGACCTGTTTTATCATCTCGATACCATAAAAAAGTGAAACCATAGTGGACAAATCTATACTCCGATTGATTTGGTAATTCGAATTCAATATCAAAATTGAAAAGGGAGATGATCTATATTTTTTGGCAATAGGGATGCCATCAACCCATGCCATCATCATATTTCGCTGTTTGGCACCAGCAGCAATAAAATTTGTTGCAAAGTCAAAAAGCTTCTAACAAATTACTCTTTCCATAGTTATTAGGAGAAACAACAGCAATTGCTTTGTTAGAAAAACTCAAAAAGTGTGTTTGATGTTTTGAAGCCGCTTACAGTTAACGATTTTAAGATCATGTCAGTTCCCTCCTGATAAGCATACCAAATATGAGTTCTTGCTGTCAAACGAATTTCTAGGCGGATTTTACGGTAAAAATGCAGAATTTAAGTTTTGAATTTCACTTCATATGCTATTGAATTTCACTGTAATTTGCAATCGAAAATAGTATATCCAATGAAGAAGTTGAGAGTAGTTCTGCAAAAAAGTAGAGAGTAACAAATGCTTTATCTCAGTGTTTTACCTGTATTTGTTCTAAAATATGCGACATACTGGTTTCATTATGCACCGATAAGCAAAATAGGAAGTTGAGAGTAAAAACGAAAAGTAGAGAGTAGCTTAGATAAATCCAGTTACCGAAAAATACTTTTTTGCGATTAGCGTACCGTTTTATGAACTGAACGCATAGCAGTGTCGTTCTTTAAAACAAGCAAGATGACGGGGCACGGGCAAGTTATAGGCAAAGTTAATTCGGGATATATTACATCAAAATCATTCGACTATTAGTAGCATATTTCGAATATGTGAACTTTTGAGACGCATTTATTCCAGGCAGCAAGTTGTCAGTTAAAACAGGCCGCATGAGAGCGGCCTGCTTACTCAAGGAAGGGCTAGCTGATCTATTCTATTACTATCTTCTGCCGAATTTCATCCCCACTTTTCAATGTAATAAGGATTTCCTTTTTGAGATGACCTTCACTGTATCGACCATCTGGCGGATGGCAAGCTCATCCCACTCTGTGATGCGCGGGGACAGATCTGCCAGCGCATTCTGGGTCGCCGCGATACGGCGGTGGTTTTCATTCTGTACCTGCATATTGGCCTCAAGATCCGCCCGCTTCTGCTTCAGTGCAGTCTGTTCGTCGAGAATTTCTTTGAACTGCGCATGATAAGCGGCGGGATCATCGGCGGCCAGTTCCAACAGGTGCTGAAACTGGTTCGCCAACTCGGTCAGTCTCCGCTCGATCATCCCCAGTGAGGTGCGTGTCTGGGAATCTTGGATGAGTTCTAACTGCATAGCGTTGGTGATCTGATGCACCAGATGGTCTTTATCGCTCATCGCGGAACTGAGAGCGGCCAGAATTGTCTGCTGCAGCGGGCCTTCGTCCAACGTCGGCGAGTTATGGCAGTACTTTTTCCCGTAATCCAAACGGCTGACACAGCGCCATACGATGCGCTTTCGGCCGGGGCGGATCCATGTGCAGCGCCGGTACAGTGTGCCGCACTCGCCGCAGACCAAACGTTCCGACAGCGCATATTTGCTGGCATATGCACCTTGGCCGGTGGGCGCATACTTTTTGATGGGCTTTTCAGGGCATTGCGCCGCGCAATTTCCGCTTGTACTGCGTCGTATATTTCCCGGCTCACGATACCTTCATGATGGTCTTTGATATAGTACATCGGGAGCTGGCCAACATTTTTAACGATTTTATGGCTGATAAAATCCTGACAGAATGTTTTCTGCATCAGGACATCTCCGCAGTATTTCGTTCTGGAGGATGCTTTGTATCTTCTGGCGGTTCCAGTCGATTGCGCCTTCACAACAGGGGATCTCCTGCTGCTTTATCTCATCCAGAAGCATTCTGATGCTGGCACCGGACAGGTAGCGCTTGTATATCCAGCGCACGACCTCAGCCTGCTCCGGGATGATCTCCGGCTTGCCGTCTGCACCTCTGCAATATCCATACAGCTTTTATATTGGATCCGGGCTTTGCCCGCTTCCATCGCACGGCGCTGTCCCCAAGTGACATTGGCTGAAATAGATTCGCTTTCCGATTGTGCAAAGGCACCGGAAAGGGTGATGCGCAGCTCGCTGTCCTCCTCCAGTGAGTTGATATTTTCTTTTTCAAAGATCACTGCAATGCCAAGAGATTTCAGCAGTCTGGTATAGTAGAGGCAGTCTACGGTGTTGCGGGGAAAAACGCGATACAGATTTTGTGAGGATGATATCGATCTTTTTTTTGTTTAAGCAGCATTTTATCATTCGCATGAAGTTCTCACGTTTCTTGGCCGAAGTGCCTGAAATACCCTTGTCAGCAAAGATACCAGCCATGGTCCAAGAGCTGTTCGACATGATCTTTTCTGTATAATATTCTTTTTTGGACTTCATAGCTGTTTGCCTGATCTTCTTCCTTGGTCGATACCCGGCAATAAGCCGCGACCCGTCTCAGCTGCTGTACATGGCGCAGAGACAGCTCTGGGTTTGCGGGAATCGTGATCACTTTTGGTGGATTCTTATTCATGGGGTATCCCCTTTTCTATTATCTGTCTATTCCATAGATAGAGGGGCGATGCGCGTTGGAGTAAGTGCTATTTTCTCCACAATTTCAGCAACACTTTCTGCGTTGATGCCACTGCTCGTGTGAAGCAGATGCCGGATGCGCTGACTTTCATATGCGTCGTTACATAGACTCTCATAGCGTTCTGATGCAGCTTGTAAAATCAGAGTACGCACATGCTCCTCCTCTGTGAGAGGGGACTTCAATAGCACCTGCACTTCCTGTCCGGCCACTGTTTCTGGCATACTGTCCGACTCGCCGGTGCATTGATCAGCGCTGGGTGCGCCCACAAATAATTTAATGTACCGAGTACTGCCTGCTCTGCGAAGGCCGACAGCCGTTCACCGCTGAGTCTGCACAGCAGCTTTTGAGCGTTGTCTTTTGACTGGGGCGTTCCTTTGACCGGCGGATCTCGCTTTGCTGAGCGGAACTGCGTCTGATCGATCAACTGCGGAAACACATCTTTTCCCAGATAACGTGGATCATCCAGAATTCTGGCAACCATGTTTTTGTTCCACAGTTTTCCGTCGGCATAGCTAATTCCACAATCTCGCAGGAAGGCTGTCAATTCTTGAAATGACTCACCCGCAATATAGCGTTCAAATATATTTTGCACGATCCGTGCCTCCTGTGGATGGGTGCATATTTTCCCATTGCTGAGCTGGTAGCCGAACGGCAGTTTTCGTTTTCCCATAGATCATCGTCCTCTTTGAGACCTCAGCCTTTCTGAAAGCTGCAGCCCGTTTTTGAGATAGAAGTGTAGGGCATCCTGCTCTGCAACGATGTGATCGACTAGCACATCAAATAAATATGGGTCGAAACATTCCAGGAAGGCAGAAGTTGCGTCAAGCAGTTCCATCAATTCTTTGGTTTTAGGGAAGCAGATCATCCTCTGTCCCGGTCAACCGCTCCTTTCCAGCTTCAGCTGTTGGATGCGGCGGGCAAGCTCATTGATTTGTGTATAAAAATATCAGGATCAACGAGCCCCTGCTGTTTCAGCTGGGCAAGCGTTTGATTCTGACGAGATAAGTCTGATATTTGTTTGTTCAATGATACGACATCGGGACTCCATAGCATTCTGGGATGCCGCCATCTGAAGCTGAGAGATCATCTGTCCCAGGATGACTTCCTGATTTGTGGATAATTTATAGTAGAGCCGACAGAAGGCTCCTTCCAATTCGGATGTGGGAATGGGTTTTGTGGGACAATCCTGCTTGTTCTCAAAGTGTTTGTAGCAAACCCAGTATTCTTTCCCACGCACCATGCGGCGCGAAACGGACTGCGGCAGCGGCCGCAGGATACCTTTACGAAAGGGGTGCTCAGCGGCTGTTCCCGGATGCCCGGAACCCAATCGCTTTTGTGATAATTCCTGCGCACGTTCAAACACCTCCGGGGGCAATATCGCCGGATGGCTGTTGCGGACATAGAACTGTTCCCGCTCACCATGATTATGAATCTTCTTGTGCGGGAAAGACTCCGTTGTTATGAATTTACCCTAGCCGTGCGTTACCGGCATAGCGCTCATTATTTAAAATGTAATAGACGGTCGAGGGTTTCCATCCCGGACGTCGCTGCGGGTTGGAGCGTTCAACTGACGCAGTGTATCTGCAATCTCGCTGCGCCCTTTCCCGTTCAGGTACAAATCGAAAATCAGGCGGACAACCTCGGCTTCGGTCTCGTTGATGCACAGGGTGCCGTCATCTAATCTGTAACCGAAGGGAGCTTTACAGGTGTTGAACTTCCCACGCCCATGCGGCGGCGGTAACTCCATATCATATTGCCGGAGATCGACTCGCTCTCTTTCAGGGCGCAGGCCGCATAAATTGTGGTCATCAATTCACTGCTCACATTGGCAGTGTCGATGCCCTCCCGTTCAAAGTGAACATTTATACCCAGGCTTTTCAGCTCACGGATGGCCTCCAAGCAGTCTTTTGCATTTCTGGCAAATCTGAAATGGATTTGACCACGATACAGTCTATCAGCCCGCAGCGGCAGTCATTCATCATACGTCTGAACTGATCGCGCTTTTCCGTCGAGGTTCCGGTAATACCTTCATCGGCATAAATATCTACCATCTGCCAATCTGACCGTTTGCTGATCAGGGTGGTGTAATACTGGTTCTGTGCGGCAAATGAGTTGAGCTGATCTTTGGAATCCGAGCTGACGCGGGTGTAGGCGGCCACTCTCAGTCGTATATTTCGCTGGTATGTCGCAGCTTGGATCGTAATCACATGAGGCTGGCGTTCAATAGCCGATGTGCCTATTGTCAGGTTTTCCTGCATCTTAGCCACCTCCTTCTCGACACACACTACCACAACAGCACAGGAATAGCTATGATTACAAGCGAAAATCAGAGAGAAAATCTGTACGGTCACACCTGTCTCCACTGCTATTCTGGCTGTAATTGCCTGGGCCTCATTCTCTGTAAGAACCCCTTCAGCTCTAAGTGCTCTCAGCAGAATGAGAATCCCCAGAAATTGATGTTTTGATTCATTGCCACTATCCTTTCCTGTAGATTTTCTCAGGGGCATCCACTGAACATGGATGCCCCCAACCATATAAAATCCGTATTTGTCCATGACGCCCCGGATATGGGAGCGTATTCTCCGGCGCTGCCTTGTGCCTCATGGGTTTTATTCCCCTCCCAGGATCTCTGCGAGGCGCCCTCCTCTGTTGCGACGGATCACGGTTCTGCGGCCGCTTCACGCTCGACGTCAGGACTGGACGCAATATCATTGTCCCTTCTACCTGTTATCGCCTTCGGTGCAGAGACACTGCACCGTCTGAGGCCTGAAGGCCAGAGCACCGTTCCGGCGTCCGCTCATGTGGCTCGTCCCATTGGACAGCAGAAGGAAAGTAAAGAATACGCTGTATATGTAGTTGTCAAACTGCGCAGAAGGCTTGCAGAATTTATCCCTTCACCTATAAAGGAAACTTTACAGCTGGTTTAACAACCGCCCTCCAGCATTTTTCTCAGATGTTTTTTGATCCGTTGCTTTCTCTGATTGACCGCCTGCTGGGACACCCCTAAGCTTCCGGGCGTACTGTGCTTCTGTCAATTCGTCGAAGAACAGCGCCTCAAACAACTCGTACTCGTCCTGGCCCAGCTGCTGCAAGGCAGAGGCAAGCGCTTCCATCTGCTCCTTTCCTCTAAAATATGCTCCGGATCAGTGTGCACCGCTCGGTCTTTGTTCAACACAGCTTCATACAGGGCAGCGTCCTGTTCTGATATTGACGTCGCCCTTCTCTTCCCCGCCAGTAGCTGCGCCGGTATTCGTTGTAGACCTCCTGTGTAACTGCGACCGTATCGTAAGTATTGGTAAAGTGTTCCAAACACGCAGCATATATGTTTTTCCGTTCATTCTGATCTCTATCGTTTTTTGGGGCTTCAAAAACGGAGATCAAGGGTATCGGGCGATATATGGTGCCCAGATAAACGACAAAAAGCGACTACTCTTTGAAAAAACATAGAGTAGTCGCTTTTTCGCTCTGTAAGACAAAAACGTTGATGATCCTTAGTACAGATTCTTCTGTATGTATAAAATATGCAAACAGGATAACAGTTTATCGGGTCATATATTCTCTTGATTTTAATGCAGTAAATACAGGATTATATGCCGTAAAAAGAGATATTAGTGCTGGAAAAAGACAAGATGACACCTTTTGACAGTCTGCTATTTTGAAACTGTAGGGGGTGTTATCGTGGAAAGTGCAATTATCGTAGCTATTATCAGCGGCGTTTTTACATTTTGCGGCAGCTGCATCAGTGTGATTACATCGAGCCGCCTGACTGCTTATCGTATTGAGCAGTTGGAAAAAGCGCGTAGACAAGCACAATAACTTGATTGAACGTGTATATGAGATTGAAGATCAACTTGGGATTCAAGCGGAGAAACTGCAAAATACAATCGATCAATTATCCAAATTGGAGCAACGGATCAAAGAGCGATTGGCATAATGACAAGGGAAATAAATAGCACAAAGGAGGGCAGAGCAACCGCACATCAAAAACCCGGCTTCACTGTAAAATTACCCTATTCTATCAGTCGCATATTAGACATATACCAGCAAAAGGTATATTGTAAGAAAGGATGTTTTTCTTTTTTGCTTACCAGCATCGCTGGTTTGCCAGAATGTACAACAGAAACAGAGACTAAGGGCTAAAAAGAGCACGAGAGGAACTCGTGCTCTTTCGCTTTTTATTCTGCTGTGTCCGTATTGACGGAAGCACTTTCTGCGACATCATTCTGATTTTGCGGCCGCTCAGGTTGATAAAAAGTCCTGTGCAAGTGGGTGGCCAAGTATAGACGTCATAGTCGATCATGCCATTCAACAGTTTGTGGCACACTTTTTCCCATGCTTTCATCAGTTTCTCCTCCTTCTAAATGTTGTATAATATGTTCTATCAAGAGCGACACCAAAGGTATCAAAACTCCCAAAGTCAAATAATCAAAAATGACTGCTTTATGGTTACAAAGCAAATTATCTGGATAATGAATATTATCAATATAATTTTGTTCTTCTTATGAAAATTAGCGTCCCGGATTTGACTATCAAAATGAAGCTGCGGTGAGTAAACGGGTTTAGCGATAAATGCCGCAATCAGTACACAAAAAGCAATGCAGGCAGAGATAACGTTGGGAATATTACTGATATATGCAGATAGCACACAGCACAAAACCTAAGATCAACAAGAAACTGACCACTTGGCACACCAAGCTCGCTTTAGCGTGCCATCCCCCCCCAACTTGGACCGGGCGGCAGAAAACCAGTTAAAAATGCAATTATTTCAACATAGCGCTTTGTTACGAGTACGAGCAATATCAGCCACACTACAAATAGCAGTTTCCAGCAGCAGCTTTTCCAAACAGTACACGCACCACGCAAAGCGATCTTTACAAATCAGTCTCCTATTTAGTGCTATGGTCGCTACTCTGGTTGCAAGCGAATGAAGCATAGGCAGCAAATCCCTTTCGCTTAGTTCTGCTTTTACTATAGCAAAGTAAAAACTAGGATCTGCAGAATTGCAGTGAACTCGGCGTAATTTGCCGTAAAAGATATTGCCCGCCAGAATCAATCCGGTGGGCAATATCTTGGATAAAATCAGTTTTCTTTAGCAAGTTCAAATTGAACTACAAAAGATAAACCGTCCATCACTGCAATCCATAACATAACTTCCTGATAGGTTGTTATGATCGATATAATATTTTGAAGACCAAATCCATGTTTCAATCGATCCTGCTTTGTTGTGATAATATAATTATTCTTGAATTTTACTGGCTCGGCCACTGTATTTTCAATACTGAACACAATGCTTGTTGTTTCCGTACCGGCCCTTAAGCATATTTCTCTCTTACTTTCATCTGTAATTTTTCACAGGCTTCTATTGCGTTATCCATAAGGTTTGACAGCAAAACAACAAGTGCATCGTCTGGAATCGGCAATGCAGACAAATCATCCAGATTATAAGAAATTTTGATGTGCTTTTCTTTTGCCACGGTGTATTTCTGCGTTAAAATGACATCTGCTACTGAGCGATTTGTAGTAAACGGAAGACTATGGGCTGGCTTAATCTGAATCAGCTTATTCAGGTATTCGACTGCTGCCTGCGTTCCCTCTTGCGTTAAAAGTCCTTGTAATGTAAATAGCTGATTTTTAAAGTCGTGTGTCAGTTTTCGCTCACTTGCATACGAATCAGCAAGCAATTCTACGTTCTCTTTTGATAATCTCAATTCTTGCTGCAGTACTTGTGTTTTCAGCAGCTCCTGCTGTTGATCCTCAAATTGGTTGAGTAAGATAATTGCTGCAACATCAGTTAACAGCATAAATACAATACAGACCAGAAGATACGAGGAAACTTCTGGATGTTGTATGAAGGCTGTCATCATGACGGAAACACAAATTAGAATTGTTAAGGAAATATTGTAATCCGTAAATAGTCGCCCCAGGTTGACATACGATGGTGGAATCTGGATTTTCCCCATTGATGAATGATTGCCACAAAAATAATTCTGCAATCTTAGCTGAATAAGCAAGGAAATAATAGTTGCCCGGTGATGAAATCAAATCAGTTTGGCTTGCATGATATAACTTTGCGGCTCCAAAAGGAATACCCCATCGAACACATTGATTAGTGAAGCAAATAGCAAAACCACCGTAATACAACTGATGAGATGCGGTCGAAATATAATTCGCGTGATCACTATATATACAAAACAGGAGAAAGCTAATTTTAAAGCTACATTGTAGTTCGCCGAAATAGTGAGGAGGGTATAGTTCTTAGAAATCCCAGAATCAGGCACAGTGCATTCTTAACGGGGGGGATTTGCTGTTGAAAAAAACTGCTTGCAAGGATAAAGAAAATGAAAAATTCAATTGCCACCAACAGAATATTAGCACATTCCAGAAGCAGGTGAAGTCATAGCTTTCGTCCTTTCCAAAGAAGGAATTGCTTCTTTGTTTCTGCGTAGTCCCGCTCAGACATTTGTAATTTCTCGCCGTTTTTCAAGTATGTTCTGTAACTCTTGATAACCGCAATGTGTTCCATGTTGACAAGAAAGCTGCGTTGAATCCGCACAAAGCCCTTTTGGCTGGAGTTGCTCTTGGTAATCGGGCAAGTTTTCCTTTACATTCTGTAATTGTATTATCGGTAAGATGAATCTTACCATGCGGTATGCGGTACCTTCTACATATCGGATATCCCTTATGCAAAATTCCACAGGTGCGTCTTTTCCTAAAAACTGTACCAGTTCCTGATTCAATGCAATTTCTTCATAGATATCGTCAATACAACTCCCAGTTCCGTGTCAAGCTCTGCTTTTAGGAGATACCGAAAGGCGTGGACACGATAGCCTTCCCGCGCATATTGAATCAGATCTGTAACAAATACTATAAACAGATTGGGAAATTTTCTAAATATCTGCTTTTGCCACATCCAGCCCATTCACTGTGGGCATATCGATATCAAGGAAGAGAATTTTAAACTGTGAGAGATTGGCGCGAAGCAGCGAATCCGGGTTAAGGAAGAGAATTAAATATGATGATTTCACATTGTAAATCGGCTATAGCAAAGTAATCAATGATTTTGCTGCGTAGTATGCCACAAAAATACTGATTGTCATCACAAATACATATTTGCATCATATATTCACTACACCCTATCTTTTTTCAGATTATCCTTAACCATATATTCGCCCCTTTCATTTGTCAATGAAAAAAAATCTAGCTACCACATAATATAATGCTATGGAAGATGAAATTCAACCATAGTCGCTTCATAGCCTATGCTTTAGACGATAAAATATCAACACTAGCATAGGAGGTGAAGATAATGAATGAGGATGAGTTTCTTCAACAAATGGGCTCTCGGATATTAAGTCGGCGCAAACAACTGGATCTGACACAAGAAGAGTTGGCGTATCATGCGGGAATAACATCACAGACTATCTCGACGGCTGAGCTTGGAAAGAAGGGACTACGTCCGGAAATATTGTTAAACTTGCAAATGCACTTGATGTTAGTACCGACTATTTGCTGCGCGGTCAAGTAACTTCGATCGATAGGAATAGTTTGTTGGAAAGAATTGAAAAGCTATCACCCGCACAATATCACCATTTAGAGGATATTATTAATAGCTTTTTAGCGGCGCTAAATGAAGAACAAGGGAACTGATCCTAATGTGGTTCAGCTCCCTTGTTCTTTATTTTCATCACTGGTATTTGTGTATATTGACTATATATTCCCCAATTTACAGCAAATAATATGGCATATACTGCATGGCTTACCGCTTTTAAATGCTATATGTTACCGTAGCATCGAACATACGTCAGATATTTATCATTGTGGAGGGAGTCCAATGGTTTAAGAGGTCCTATCCAGGGAAGGAAGAATTTCAACAATTATTTACTCAAAGGAGGAAATGGCTATGAAGAAAGTTAGACGCGCTATTTGCTTGTTCCTGGCATCGTGCATGATCATGTCGGTGCTGTGCTTCACGGCATCCGCAGAGTCCGGCACCTATAACAATCGAACCTACACCATTTCGCTCTCTCTTGGTCGGCGTGCTATGACTTCGCAGCTTCCTATCCCACTTCCATCCAGCTTGGATTTTTGGGCTATGGTGAGTCCAGCTTGGGAGACGGTTATGCGAAGGTTTCCTGTGCAAAAAAAATGGTACGGGGACAAAAAGTCGTAAAGACTATCAATCCGCCTGATGATGCACTCCAATTTTATCATGCATATCAGAATACTATTGCCAGTCGCATTATATGCAGACCGTTGAGCGCAGGCTTTCTAAACTTTAAATAAGTTCAAATATAACTTGTGCAAGGTGTTGGTTATTGCTATAATTTGGGTATAAGCAACTGGTAAAGGGGGGATTCCTTATGAAAGCATTCCATCGCTGCGCATCTGTATCGCTCTGTCTGCTTATGCTGTTGTCGCCCGCGTGCTCCTGTGGAAATAATGTGTCCACGCCGCCAGCCGCATCAGATGGCAAGGACTACAATCAATATCTGAACAGTCGGGCTATTACGCCTGCACAGACAGCGCATGGTATAGCTGTCCCGGCAGTCAGATCTACTTCCTTTGACGCCGCTTGAATCCCCCTTCATCCGCTCTGCGCAAGGCGGACTGCAATCACAACGACCGGGAAACCTGCAGCTCCTACCTCCCTTCCGGCGCATATTGTCTCTATGCCTGGAACAATACGCTGTATTACCTCCTGCGGGTCCATGGAACATGGCGGCATCGATTTATATCAGATGGGCTTGACGGACAGGATCGAAGCTGCTGCGCAATTACTTCTCAGATGTCACCAGTTACAGCTATACCACAAATTCCGGCGGCGGGTTCCTGACGATCTTGTGGAGCCGGATACTGTGAACGGTGATGGGGCCACACTGTATCTGATCTCACTGGACGACTACAAAGCCGACCCGGCCGTACTGTTTTCCAATGAGGACGAAGTCGCATCTGCTGTCCCCCATTGCGGAACTATCACAGGCCTATGTGCTCCACGTCAATCAAGGATTGGGTGTTTTGCACCCTGACCACCGGCGCTTCGGATGATCGCACGACCGCACTGTACGGCTATCAGATCTCCACCGGAGAGCAGAAGCTGCTTGTGGCAGACAGCTTTTCATCTGTAAGCGATCTGTCTCAGCAGGATAATCAGCTCTACTGGTATGTCAATGATGATGGAGGTTGCGGGTGCTAAACCGACTTGATCTGGACAGCGGCGAAACCAGCCTTGTGCGGGAATTCTGTGGCGCAAAACGTCTGGGGCACGCTGGATGACCGCTTCCCTCTACATCCTCGGCGGAACAGACGCGGCCACTGCGGAAGTGGCCGTTTACGACTTTGATGGAAACGAGCTTCAGCGCTTGTCCTGCACTGACCTGGGTACTCCGCTGGGGTACGCATTTTCCAGCGGGGATAAAGTGTTCTTCCACAGCAATGTGCTGGGCGAACATGACCCCATCTGCTGGGCCGATAAGAATGAACTGGAACAGGGTAAGGCCGTTTTTCACGACATCGTAAAGGACAGCTGAACATAGTCAATAGCAGCGGCGGCTCGTCGCTGCTATTGGTTATTCTTTACTCATAAGCGGAAGGAGCGGACTATGTTGAACGGAAATAAACGAGTGTTCTGCCTGTTATCGGCCTTTCTGCTGCTGGCAGGCATGGCAGGATGCGGCAGTTCAGAGCCGAGCGAGACTACTGAGTCGGTCATCCATGTCGGCGTCAGTGACAGGGCGTTTTACGGCAAATTTTTCGCCATTCTTCACCGAATCCGTCGGGGATCAGACTGCCACAGAACTGACCCAGCTTCGGCTGCTGACCAGTGACCGCTCCGGCGAACCTGTCCTGAACGGCATTGAGGGTGAAACCAGAACCTATAACAATGTTGACTACACCTACTATGGCCCGGCTGATCTGAGCATGGCGGAACAGGCGGATGGCAGTGTGTTTTATGACATCACCCTGCGGGACGATCTGACGTTTTCTGACGGCGAACCTGTGACAGCAGATGATCTTATTTTCTCCCTCTATGTTCTCTGTGACCCGGCCTACGACGGATCGAACCGCCTGCGCGAAATGCCGATCCGGGGACTGCAAAATTACAAGCTGGATCATATCGCGCTGTCCACCCCCTTATCGCGCAGAAGGGCGAGGACAGCACGGACTTTCCCAGTTCACGCAGGAACAGCAGTCCACCTTCTGGGATGCTGTAAATAACAGATTAGTGCCGTTTGTTCAGCAGCTGTCCGAGCAGCTTCAGGCCGCATCAGATGCAAACCTGGAAGAGGGAGACGAACGGCTCATCTTTACCCCCGCCGAAACAGCCAGAGCTTATGGGTGGGAAGAACTGCCCGAGGATGCTGGCTTCAAGGAACTGGCCATGGGCAACGCCTTTGACTGAACTTTTGAACAGATGGACGCCTGGTTTTCCAACAGCGTCATGCCGATGACCGATCTGCCCGAACGTCTTGGGAAGCCTATGACTATGCCGGGCAAATGGTCAGCACAGGGGCAGAATATCACGAGCATATCCGCATCATCAAGACCGGAGACTACAGCCTTCGTGTCGTGACCGATGAGCTGGATGTCCGGACGCTCTACTATCTGGGCAGTGTTTATATTGCGCCTTTACATTATTACGGAAGCACTGATCTTTATAACGGTGTCGATTCCTTCGGCTTTGCAAAGTGCGACCTCACCGATATCCGCACACGCAATGAACAGCCGCTGGGCGCAGGCCCTTACTGCCTGACCGCATACCAAAAACGGAAGCATCTCCTATACGGCCAACCCCGCCTATTATCTGGGAGTGCCGAAAGATCGACCAGCTGGTTCTATACACCGGACATGACTTGGAAAAGACAGGTTCCGGCGCTATGGATCTCGCTATTCTAATTCCGGCGTGAGCGGCACCTGGGACGACAAGAACATTGCCGCCGTTGCCGTGCCATCTCTGGCTGATACAGCTTATCAGTATATTGGCCTGAATCCCCGCACCATCTCTGTCGGCGGCGAGCCGGACAGTCCGGCATCGAAAACCTTCGGAAAGGCATTGCAACACTGCTGGCGGCGGGCAGACAGTCAGCCATTGACACACTGCTTGCAGAGGCTGGAGATACAGACTCTGGCGGACGCAATACCAGTGTGATCGACTACCCGGTCTCCGCCCTCTGCTGGCTTGTGCCAGGTAAGGAGGACAGCGCCTATCAGACGGCCTATGCACAGGGATGTATCAGGGAACAGCATCTACACTACCGATATGACGGATGAGGCATATTGGGGAAAGCGGCGCGCAATGCTGCTCTGGGCTTTTTGAAGCCGCAGGTTATACGATCCAGGACGGCAGATTGACTGCCGCGCCAGAGGGGGCTTCGCTGGAATATGAAGCTCAGCTCTGGTGCGACGAGCACGATCCCATCCTGCGCACGATCCAGACCGCCGCAGAACAATTGAGCAGCTCGGGATGCATCTGTCTATTGTAAACACCTTTGATGACGAGACGGGCTTCTTTATCCGGAACCCGGCGAACCGGATCTGTGGAAGCCGCCTGGGATGGTACTGATCTGTCCGGAGTCAGCAAAGGAAGCAGACCAAAGCGAGGAATGGTATCTGACTGCCGATCCCGCCTGTTTTCTGAACCCTGTTTTCTATTGCAACACCACGCAGACCGGCGGGGATGCCGGTGCGCAAAGCGGTGTATTCCAGCTCAACGATGCGGAACTGGATCAACTGCTGACTGCCGCTGATTCGACCCTTGACTTGTCCCAGCGCAAAGCAATTTATGCACAGAGCGTGGAGTGCATTATGGACTGGGCCTGCGAAATTCCCTGCTATCAGGATCATGCCAATCTGGTCTATAACGTCCAGAAGATCGATGGAACTTCCTTGCCAACAGATATGACCGGCCATTACGGCTGGCTGCAGGAGATATATAAGATTTCGCTGGTAAAATGACAGGCAGAACGGATCTGAACTCCGCGAACACAGAGAATTGCATCCCTGAGCGGAAGGAGGGGCGGAAATGAAAGAAGGTCGGCGCATTTTGCTCAGCCGGGTGTGGCTGGGTGTGCTGGCGCTGCTGTTGGTGTGCCACGCGGGCTGTTCCTGCGCACCCAGTCGGAGGCGCGTCGGCGGCTCGCTGAGTGCCTATGCCGAGGAGACCCGGCACTGGGGCGGCATTCTGTCCGCCCTCCCAACGGAGACCGGCGCGGCACTGCTGGACAAGAGCCTTCAATCTGTGGAAAGCTGGAATGCCGCCTGGGAATACAATTACAATGATGTAATCGACGACAGCTGGGCCGAGAGCTTTCGTGAAGAATATCCGGATTTTGACGACAAGGTGCGCGCCATCCGGCTGGGAGCGGAAGTCGAAAACGGGCGGGAAGAAGCAAACGCCCTGACCGCGTGGCAGGAGCGGCTGACCTATCAGTCCGGCTACGCCGATGACATCGCATCCGTGGCGGCGCAGGCGCAGCGCATCCGCTCCAACCCACTGTTCGCCAGGAGCGGCCCTTTGACTTCCGCAACGCGGAGCGGACGGAGGCGGACTACACCGCCGTGGCTGACGTGCCCCTGACGCTGGCGGCAGATGATGCGGTGAACGCCTATTTAAATGACAACAGCGCCCTTTATCTTCTCCCTCTGCCTGATGATCGTCACCGTGGTGCGCATCCTTGAGCCCCGGCGGCTGGGCATGGAGCAGGTGGAGCGGAGCGCCGCCAATGGCCGGAGCGTGCTCACTCTCTGTCGGCTGGGAACGGTGGCGCTGGGCGCCCTTATCGCCGCGCTCACCATGCAGGGAGCAGTTTGCTGCTGGGCGTTGCGGCCTACCGTCAGCCCCCTCGACCTCCCGTTTCCATCCAGTCCTTCGCCTTTTTCCGCCACTGGACGGCGAAAACGACGCTGGGCGGTTTCCTGCTCTGGCACATCCTGTTCCGTTGGGCAGGACTGGCGCTGGCCGGACTGCTGTTCTGGCTGCTTCTGGCCCGCATCCGCTCCCTGCCCGTGGGGCTGGTGGTCTGCGGCGGCGTCCTGCTGCTGGAATACCACTGGTTCAGCAGCTACGGCGTCAACGACGCGGGCTATCCGCTGGCATCCTACAACATCTTCCACCTGCTCGCCCCGGAGGCGCTGGCCGGGCGCTATCTGAACTACAACTTCTTCGGCTATCCCGTCCGGGAGCGGACGCTGATGGCCGTTGTCCTCGGTCTGCTTTTGGCACTCTCCGCCGGTGCACTGCTGGCAACGGCGCACTGGGCTCGGGGCGCGCGGCGGCTGAACTTCCTCGCCAGACTCATCCAGCGCGTGGGTGAAAAGCTGCGCTCCAAGCGCCGCCCCCGGCCGCTGTGGCTCTACGAGGCGCGCAAGGCGCTCATCTACTGCGGCGGCATCGTTCTGCTCTGCGCGGCGTCGGCCTTTGTCTGGACGCGCCCCGTGCCAGTCAATTATCAGGGGCGGGAGGAAGCCCTGCTCACCCAGTTCGTCCAGCTCTATGCAGGTGATCTGAGCACGGAAACTTATGATGAAATTAGCGAAAAGCGTGTACAGGCCGACGCGGAGTACAAAAGGCTGCCAACAGCGACAGCCTGACCCTTGAATACATGGCTGCCCAGGAGCTCCGCGCTGGAGCAGCTGCAGGAGCGGTATCACGATCTGCTGACCCGACAGGCCGCCGGTGAGCGAAATCTGAAACTGGTGGATGAGCAGCCGCTGGAAGCGTATTTACGGTTACACCGGCCAGTCCTTCCGGCTGTCCTGCGCCTGCGCCGTCCTGCTGGGCTGTGCCTGACCATGCCTGGCTTCTTCTCCATTGAGCAGCGGAACGGCATGAACCTGACCCTGTTGAGCGCCGCCCGCGGCCGCAGGACCCTCTGGCACAAAAAGGCCGCCGTGGCACTGGGGTGCACGGTGTTCCTGTGGCTGATGTGGACGGCGCGGGAGCTGTGGCTGCTCCACGGCATCGGCATCCGCTGGGACAGTCTCGCCGCCGCCGGGTCGAGCATCGGCTATTGGGACGCGGGGCTGAAACGCTCTGCCCCTCTGGCTGGATCTGGTGCTCTTTTTACCTGCGCTGCTCTGGCCGGACTGCTGGGCGCGTGGGGCGGTATACTCTGGCTGTCCGCCCACCTGCCCGCACTGCTGAGTGCCGGCGGCATCGGCGCGGCGGTGCTGCTCCTGCCCGCTCTGCTGTCCCTGACCGGGGCGGCGTGGCTGGAAAAGGTGAGCTGGGCGTCGGCACTGGCCGGGGATGGGCTGTCCTCCGATGGAGCAAGCTCATCTGGCTGGTGCTCTGGCTGGCCGCCGGTGCGGCGGGCGCAGTGCTGAGTGAAAACGATGGAGGAGGAACGGGCATGAAGCTGACCATTGAAAATCTTGAAAAAAATCCTACGGCAGAACAGAAGGCGCTGGCCGGGTTCAGCTATGAGTTCACCCCCGGCATCTACGGAATTCTGGGCGCAAACGGCGCGGGCAAGAGTACTCTGTTCGGTCTGCTTACCGACACCCTGCGGCGGCAGAGCGGGCCAGATTCTCTGGGACGGCACGGGACATTCTGAAGCTGGGACGCAGATACCGTGCCAAGGTGGGCTATATGCCCCAGGCGCAGGGCTATTACCCCAGATGTCCGCCCGGGAGTTCCTTTTTATTACATGGGCGAGGTCAAGGGCCTGCCCCGGGGCGCGCAAGGCGGAGGCGGAGCGGCTTTTAAAAGCCGTTGACCTCTGGGACGTGGCTGACCGCAAGCTGGGGCAGTTTTCCGGCGGTATGCGTCAGCGCCCCTGCTGGCGCAGGCCATGCTGGGCGACCCAGAGCTGCTCATCCTCGACGAGCCGACGGCGGGCGTCGATCCCCGGGAGCGCATCCGCATCCGCGGCTTCATCGCCGGACTGGCCCGGAGCGCATCGTCCTGCTGGCCACCCATGTGGTGACGGACGTGGAATGCATCGCCGACCGCGTCCTGCTCATGCGAACAAGGGCAAGCTGCTGAAGGCCGACCGCCCGAAAACCTTTATCGCGTCCATCCAGACCAAAGGCGGCGGAAAAGCTTCTGCACGCCGGAGGAGATCGAGCGCTACCAGCAGCAGTACGGCTTCGGCTCGCTGTTCCAGCGGCAGGAGGGGCAGGTGTTCGCCTCATCGGCGACGAGCTGCCCGCCGAGTTCGCCCCGGTGGAGTCCGGCCTGAGCCAGAGGAGGTCTATCTCTATTACTGCACCTGATCCTTTTTTGCATAATTCCCCCATATTTACTGCAATATAATATCGTATATACTGCAATTTTCTACTATAAGTCTCTTTTACCTGGTAATATAAGATATACAGATATAAAATGAACACCTGCTTTACGCAGGTGATAGGAGTGAGTCCACAGTCTAACTTTCATAAGTGCACCCTGTTGCAAATTAGAGGCAAAAATGCTTAAAAGAAGTTTCCCGCCCTTTTCCCTGCTGCTGGCTATGCTGCTGGCGCCTACCCGGATGTTCCGGCAAAAGCGGGACAGGGCGCGGTTCCGATTGGGCGCGCTACGCCAACCGCCCGGGCATGCTGATGGTCATGGATGAGGCGTACCTGTTCTATAACCCGTAGTGGCATATTTCAGGCCACCGATTCGGAATGTTCGATTGCGCCCATGCCCATCTGCACCAAGGCGGAGTGCACCCACAGCGACAGCTCGTGCAGCGCCCTATGTGGAACTGCCCACCTATTTTTATAGCTGGGGCGATAGAATATACTACATTCAGCTGGACGACGAGCGGGACTGTACAGCATGAGCATGACCGGCGAGGAACGCAAGCAGGAGCTTGCACTTTCGTGTCTGATCCGCCCCCTGCCAAAACCCAATCCATCAGTTCAGCAATCTCGCTGTTATCACGAAGATACTATTTTATGATACGAGGAATCCAATGGTTTAGAGAGGTTTGTCAAGCGTCAAGAAATGAAGATTAAATCTTCTATTATCTATGCAAAAAGGAGGCCTATTATGAAGAAAATTAAACGAACCCTATGTGTATTTTTGGCAACCTGTACACTCGTGTCGTTGATGTGCTTTACGGCATCCGCAAAATCTGGTGGAGCATATGATACTCAATTTCATTTGAAAAAATTCAAGAACTTTTTCCGGAATTACAACTTAGTGAAAATGGACATGTTTTAAATTTTCCTGTAGTATACTCAAATGCTAACGATTTGACAAGTGACGAGTGGCTTGAAATCCATGCCTCTCCTGTTGCTGAGTATACCGCCGAAGATGGATCCGATACGTATCTACTTCAGGTATATGCTGATGGAACTTTCAGTACAGCAGGTGTTTTGGTCTTGGAAAAGGGAACTGGAACACGTTCTGCGGGTACATCACTTAGCTCCACCCAGCTAAAGGTGTATTGGAAGGAATGGTACACAGATATTCAATATTCTATGTATTATTACGTTAATGTTGGCAAGACCAGTAGTGGATATACCACATTTTTTTCTTATACAGGATTTAATTATTGTTACGCATCTGTGCAGGAT
>VOFG01004793.1_pt1 | contig 22941 bp, 29 predicted proteins | sample 5384171 | NCBI WGS metagenome assembly VOFG01 (sample SAMN12384726, study PRJNA508395) | human gut metagenome | isolation source: healthy gut F | host: Homo sapiens | reverse complement strand
TTGACTAATATCCAATTCTGGTCGGCTTCTGTATAGTCTGCTGGGTATATTTTATGCTTATCCTCCATCATTTATAGACTTTTCGTTTTTATCTTTTGTTTCCGGATTATAAACCCAATAGAATGACCTGAATAAGAATTAATGAGTTTTCATGCAAAGAATATCCGTATCACTATCACCTATATAAAACTTATATTTCTGAAAAAAGGAATACGAATGTCCTCTGGCTTAAAATAGTCATGACACCTGAATTGTTCATCTAAAGTCCCTTTTTCATTCTAAAAAGGAATTGAGTCTTACTCATTATGTTAATAACTTGTGCTGGCCGGTGAGCAACACCATTCAGTATCATAATAGAAGGAACTGGCATAAATCTTTTCAAATTATTAGCGACTTTTCTCCTTCTATCATTTCCTTTAAGACCTGATGAAATGACATTGTTATTTGCCTGACCTGCGTTAGGACCAGCCTGAGCACCACCTGTCTGAGCGTACATTTCAGCACTTGCGGCCTGGAATGCAGCCTGAAGTTCTGCGCTTGCAGCATCGATACCAGCCAAATCCTGAGCCTTGTGAGCGTCTTTCAGTTTCTGAAGAGCAGCTTCGATAGGAGTTTCTTGTCAGCCGGAATCTTATCGCCAAGGTCTTTCAACTGATTCTGAGCAGCCATCGGACGTTCACCCTGCAATACGTGGATGGTAACTTCTGTCTGGTTATCAGCTGCAGTAGAGAACACTTCGCTCTTCTTGCACGGAATGGTTGTGTTGGCATCAATCAACTTGGTCATTACACCACCCATTGTTTCGATACCCAGTGTCAACGGAGTGACATCCAGCAATACGATGTTACCTACACCAGCTTCCTTGTTCAATACGGCACCCTGGATACAAGCACCTACGGCTACTACCTCGTCCGGATTTACACCCTTAGAAGGAACTTTACCGAAGAAGTCTTCTACCAGTTTCTGTACAGCCGGGATACGTGAAGAACCACCTACCAGGATTACTTCGTCGATATCAGAGTTGTTCAAACCTGCATCGCTCATTGCTTTCTTACAAGGTTCAAGACAAGCCTGAATCAAGTTGTGAGCAAGCTGTTCGAATTTAGCACGAGTCAAAGTCTTAACTAAGTGTTTAGGCACACCAGCTACCGGCATGATGTACGGCAAGTTAATTTCAGTAGAAGTTGAAGAAGACAATTCAATTTTTGCCTTTTCAGCAGCCTTTCCTTCAAACGTTGCATAGCCATCGGGTCAGTAGTCAGGTCAGCACCTTCGTCATTCTTGAATTCCTGAACCAACCAGTCGATGATAACCTGGTCGAAGTCATCACCACCCAGGTGAGTATCACCGTTAGTTGACAATACTTCGAATACACCGCCACCGAATTCCAGGATAGAGATATCGAATGTACCACCACCAAGGTCGAATACGGCTACCTTCATATCTTTGTTAGCCTTATCTACACCGTAAGCCAATGCAGCTGCAGTCGGTTCGTTCACGATACGTTTTACATCCAGACCAGCAATCTGACCAGCTTCCTTCGTAGCCTGACGCTGAGAGTCAGAGAAGTATGCCGGAACGGTGATGACAGCTTCTGTTACTTCCTGTCCCAAATAATCTTCAGCAGTTTTCTTCATCTTCTGCAGAATCATTGCAGAGATTTCCTGCGGAGTGTACAGACGTCCGTCGATGTCTACACGCGGAGTGTTGTTGTCACCCTTTACTACTGAATAAGGTACACGAGAAATTTCTTTCTGAACCTGATCGTAAGTTTCACCCATGAAACGTTTGATAGAATATACTGTACGTTTCGGGTTTGTGATGGCCTGACGTTTAGCAGGGTCACCTACCTTACGTTCGCCGCCGTCTACGAAACCTACTACTGAAGGAGTGGTACGTTTACCTTCGCTGTTGGCAATTACCACCGGTTCGTTACCTTCAAATACTGCAACACATGAGTTTGTTGTTCCTAAGTCAATACCAATAATCTTTCCCATAATTGTATCTATTTTTATTATTTTCTAATTTGGTTTATTCTGTAACGCCGAAACGTTACGCCCTTTAAAAAGACAAATGCCATGCCAGAACAAAAAAAAAGCCCGTGCCAGCATTTTTTTTCTGACACGGACTGCCATTTTGGCTGTTTTATGTGACATTCTTGTCTCACACATTCAGGTGAGGCTGACAAAATCAGAGGAACTCACCCCAGAAAGGAGCTGACAAAAGTGGTTCTGTCAGGAAAGGAATCTGAAAGAACAATACAATTCCTATAGCCAGAGCAATCATCCACAACAATACCAGCACTACTTTCGTAGAAGTGCCCATGGGCTTCCAGCTACCGAACGACTGCATGACGGCCTGAATCAGTCCGGCTACCGGGATACCGACAATCAACAGACCGCATACGGTGAGCCCGACAATCATTCCCGGCATGCACACCACCCCAGTCTACCCAAGGCAATATATTATAGAAGAAGGCAGGCAGACTGACGATGACTCCCGTGGCGGCCATCAGCAAGGCAAACAAGACGATGAGTCCTACCAGCAGGAAAGGAGCGCAGCATATCAGCAACAGCACCAGACAAAGCTTCAGCAGGAAACCGACCACGGCTACCACCCCATTGCCAAACTTATGCAAGGCAGAGCGGGGCTGTTCTGAATGCACATATTCGTTCACTTTCTCAAAACCGTCGGTTACCGTCCGGCCGATGTTCTCCACGTTGATGGGTTCTCCGCGCATCTGCAACTTTTCCGTAGCCGTATGTGCCAGCGGAATGATTATCCATGCCAGCAGATAAGCCAGAATCAAACCATGAATAAAAAATCCAGCCAAAATAAAGACGATGCGGGTCCAGGTCACATCCCAGCCGAAATAAAAATTTCGCAATGCCCGATACCACTCCACCTAGAATACGGTCGTCCGGATTACGGAACAAGCGGCGGCGGGTTTCCGTCGATTCACTATCGAAAGTCTTGCTGTTCGATGCAGACGGGTTACCTTCTTCTTCACCATTCAGTTCCTCCGGCTTTCCCATACGGGCAATTACCTCTTCCACCTCTTTAATAGTAATTACCTGTAATCCGCCACGCAATGCCTCATCAAACAGTTCGGCAATACGGGATTCTATGTCGCGCACAATCTCTTCCGCTCCTTCATCCTTACGGAAATGATAGCGGAGGTTGTTCAAATAATTATCCAGCAGGATATAGGCATCTTCATCTATATGATATACGGTGCCACCTAAATTTACAGTCAGTGTCTTTTTCATGTCATGTGATTTTTAAATGTTTTGTCTTAAATGATTCACCGTGTCGGAAAGTCCGTCCCAGGCACTTTCCAGTTCTTTCAGAAATTCCTCCCCTTCCGGAGTCAGTCCATAATACTTGCGGGGCGGTCCTTGCGTGGACTCCACCCACTCGTACGACAGGAGTCCGTCGTTCTTCAGGCGGGTCAGCAACGGGTAAAGCGTGCCTTCCACCACAATCAGCCGGGCCTCTTTCAGGCTTCTGGATAATATCGGAAGAATAAGCAGACTCCCGGTGCAACAGCAACAGAATGCAATACTCCAGCATCCCCTTGCGCATCTGCGATTTTACATTGTCTACATTCATTTCATCTCATTTATCTTGTATGACACAAATATAGGTTTTATATTGATACTATGTATTGCAAGGTATTATAATTTCAAAACTTTTAACAAGTTTATGTTTCGATAAAACCCATACATACAAAAGATAAACTACTTTTCCAGAAAACACATTATAAAAAGGAAATGCCTATGTTTACGATTAAAAAAGCTACTCTTGCAGACATCGAAGTCATCCGGACGCTGGCGGCACAGACCTTTCCGGCTACCTACCAGCACATTCTGACTCCGGAACAGATTGATTACATGATGGACTGGATGTATTCCAGCGAGAGCCTGAGAAACCAGATGGAGAAAGAGCATCACATTTACTACATCGCTTACGAAGAATGTGAGCCTGCGGGCTATGTGTCCATCCAGCAGGAGGATACGGATTTGTTCCACTTGCAGAAGATTTACGTACTCCCCTACTTCCAGAAATACAAACTCGGACGGCAACTGTTCCAGCAGGCCATAAAGGGCATCAAGGAACTTCATCCGGAACCTTGCCGCATGGAACTGAATGTGAACCGGCAGAATCCGGCACTTGGATTCTATGAACACATGGGCATGAAGAAGGTGCGCGAAGGGGACTTCCCCATCGGCAACGGATATTACATGAACGATTACATCATGGGCATGGACATCTAAGGCTCCCCGCCGCCGTTTTCATCTCTTTGCTTTGCAGACGGGGATTCCTTTTACAGCTTTGCAAAACAAAGAAATGAAAAACGGCACGGACATGTCGACCAGCAACCCGTGGAAGATGGCAAGGGGCACCATTTCCTTTCCAGACACACGGATAATGGAGGGAAGGGCTACATCGACCGAGGTTACTCCGGCCACCGAAATAGGAGCCAGTTTCCCGAAGTATTTGCAGATGAAAGGAGCTCCCACCAGTGCCACCAACTCGCGGATGACATTCGTCAGAAGTGCAATCGTAGCCAGTTCCGTAGCCAACTGTGCACCAAGGTCAGGGGTTTTAAGTTCCATAATCAGGATGGACGAAAGCGAATAATACCCCAGTCCACTGCCCACGGCCAGACAGTCGAACACACTCCAGCGAGTCAGCAGCACACTGACCAATGCCGAAAACAGCAGGGTTCCTCCGATGGTGGCCAGCGGTATCAGCAGCATCTTGGGACGGAAACCACGAAGCAGTTCCTTGAAATCCTCTCCACCGCCAATGCTGACGCCTACCTGAAACATCAGGGCATACAGAATATACATGGACAAGTGGTGCGTATCTCCCAACTCCCATCCGGAAAAGTTCCACACGTAGCCTAACACACAGCCTACAAAGAACATGGACAATACCAGCAAACTTCCTTTCATTTTTCACCTCCTTCCTTAAAGAACAACAGATATACCACGCGTGCCAGCAGCACACTTCCCGTAATGCCGGCCACACTGAGCAGCAATGCCTGTCCGCCGAAAGAACCTAAGTTTCCTATAATCAACGGATTGCAACCCACAGAAAGCCCTAACACGAACAGCATCAGACAGATGGTACACGAGATAGTCAGATTCACTTTTTTCAAAAAAAGCACACATACGAAGGCTATATCCTGCCAGAATACCTGCCAGGACAATCAATAAAATAATCCACATAACAAAATTGAGAATAAAAGTTTATAAGAAAGATTTCACACCACGTCAGGAAGACGCAACTTCCCGTGTCTTACAAACTTTCATGAAGAAATCCGCTGAACCAATGCGCACGGGCATGACATCTCCTGTAAAGCGCCGTACTGACCTTTATCCGAACTACCTTATGTTGCCTGCACATGTTCATACGCTGTATACTATATTCTAATCTGTGTAAGTTCTAACCCTAGTCTGTTTTTGTGAAAACGTAGAATATGTTTTTACGTTTCCCTGCCCTGAAACCTATGTTTCACTTTGCGGAGCCGTACGTTTTCCGGTCGGGAACCCTACGTTTCTCACGTGAGAAACCTACAAAAGTTCCTGAAAAAGCCACGTCTTCTTCAGGACGTTTTTACTTTATCTGCTTCTCAATTGCGCTGCAAAGATAGCTCAAATTAAATTAATATGCAATTAATATGCAGAATTTATCGCAAAGGGCCATCGGAAATACTTCCCGACAGCCCTTCACATCAAGAAAAAGTTGTTTTAACGACGCCCCGTGACTTGCAGATATTCTCTTTTTTTCAGTTCATAATCCGTATAGCTCTCCACGTACTTGTCGCAACTCTGCTGATACAAAGTCTGTGCATCAAGCAAATCGCTCATCGTGCAGGTGCCTGCCTTGTAATAATCGGTATTCAGGCGGAGATTCTCGGTAGACTGCTCAATGGACAGACGGGCAATCTTCATCTGCTCGTATGCCTCGTTCACCCCGTTCCAGGCATTCTTCATGCGGATAACCAGCAACTCTCCCTGGTCGGCCAGCCTGGTTTTCCGTGTTCTTCACCTGAAGCTTTTCTTTCTTAATGGCATGGCTTCCTCCCCACCATCCGGTCAGGGAACGGTCACCGTAGCAAATCCCACCCAGAAACACTGGTCTTCCGGCAAGAAGTTATGGTATACATAGCCTCCGCCAATGGCCACCGTAGGCAGGTTCTTACCTACCGCCATCTTGTATTGCAAGCGGCTGGCCTTCACATTCTGCTGTAGCAAAGCATATTCGCTGGTAAGTCCCAATGCCGATTCCGGATCGCAATAAAGGCTGTCGGGGCATGCAGGCAGCTGAGCATCCACCGCAAAAGCCACGTCAAAGGGTATCGGATGAAAGTCCGGTGTACTGTGCCAGCATATTCTGGGATACCGACAAGGCATTTTCCACCTGCAAACGAGTACTCTTTGTTTCATTCTGCCGCAATTGTACCTGAAGCAGGTCACTCCGCGTCACGATTCCAGCCTGTACCGAAGCCTTCCACATCACTCAGGATGAAAGACGTTCCGGGTCCAGGTAGATGGAAATCTGTTCGGCCCTTTCTCCGCTCACGGTGAGTCGTCCCACACTGCTGATGCGACGCAAACGGTTCTTCAGTTCATCCATATAATCGGACAGTTCCCGATACGTCTTGTCCTTGCTTTCCATGGTAATCAGCAGTGCCGATGTGTCGCCAAAATCATCCATCACCTGTATGGCAAGTACATTCGGCGGAAGCGCGACTTGAAGGTGGCTACTCCATGCTTAAACTTACTCCAGAACTCATCCTTGTTGTTCAGTTCGTCATTCAACTCTACTTGCACAAAAAACAATCCCGTCGCGCATAGTAGAGAAAGTCTTCTCCTTCTTTACTTCCTTGTATGAAAAGATGTAGTCTTCCAGAGGCTTCGTCACCTGCTCCACCATTTCATTGACCGTATTTCCCGGAGCCACGGCAATCACCATTCCCTGACGTATGGTAAAATCAGGAAATTCATTTTTCTGCATCTGCGGCAGACTGTATATTCCGAATGCCACCAGGCAGCACGTCACCAGAATCACAATCTGACGATAGTGCATGGCCCATTCCACTATGTTCCTTTTCTTTTCCATTGTCTTACTTCGTTTTTACAGTGCCAGAGGAGTTCCTTCGCATACTTTCTGCTGTCCTTCTACTATCACTTCATCTCCTTCATTCAGGCCATTCACCACCGTGACCCCGTCGCCGTGAACTTGCCGCACGCCACCACGCGCTTCGATGCCTTTCCATCCGCACCTTTCAGCCACACGAAATAGTTGTTGTGTTCGTCCAGGCTGAAGCACATTAGCCGGAAGTACGCACGCCTGACTTTTATCGGCATCCTGCAACCAGACTTCTGTCACCATGCCGGGAAGCAGTCCCGTATTCTTCGTCTGAATACTGACATTCACCTCATACGACCGTGACAGCGGATTGGCTTTGTACACCCTTTTCCGTCACTACGCCTTCCGCCTTTGTTCCATTCAGAACCGGTGCCTCTATCACGGCTTTCTGTCCTCTTGCCACGCGCGCGATTTCCGTCTCCGGCACGGAAATCCGTACCTTCAGCCGGTCGTCGGATACCAGTTTCAGCACCTGTACACCAGGCACCACGTTCTGTCCGACCTACAGACTCTTCTCGGCAATGACTCCGGGAAACGGAGCATACAGCTGACAGTCGGTCAGATTCTTCCGGGCCACTGCCTCCATAGACTGAGCCTGCTGCAACTTGCTCTGTACTTCCACCCACTTCATCTCGGCCAGACTTCCTTTTTCATGCAATTCCTTCATACGTTGGTAGGCATCTTCCGCCTGCTTCAAAGCAGCCTTTGCAGCCTGATACGTATTCTGCATCGAAACCTCATCCAGTGCAGCCAGCAATTGTCCCTGCCGCACCCGGCTTCCTAAATCGACCTTTACCGGTTCTGCCTGCTGCGGTGCCTGCTCTTTATTTCCACACCCTGACATCACAGTCAGAAACAAACAAACGGCCATCAGATAATTCTTTTTCATAAATTCTAAAATGTTTAGTATGTCTGCAATTTGTGAGCGCAAAGAAAAAGGCATTACATGAAATATCTGGCATACATACTACCTTGGAAGTGTTCTATTTTTCTATCCGGCCTTACTATCTTCCCTATAGCATACTCATCAGGAAAAATAGGACACTAAGAATTGAAAAACATTCTGTTCATTTGCAATCGAATAGATTAATCAAAGTTATGGAGAAAGAAATAGAACTCATCAGAATGTCCAGCACCGAAATCATGGAAAAGGTAGCTGCCTATAAAGACGAACAGATTATCATCTTGAACCAGGTAAATAAAGTAAATGAAACCGAACAGTATTCCTCCATACGGGCTGACTTTTTCCTGGCTATCTTATGTCTGAGAGGAAAAGCGTCCTTATCTCTCAACAACAATTCTTATGAAATCGGTCGGAATGATTTGATGATTTGTCACCCACAAACGCTGCTAAAACACGGTATGATAGGTGATGATTTTGAGTGCTGCGGATTCTGTCTCTCACCAGAATATGCCAAACGTATTTTGTGATGTCCACATCCGCAAACAACTGGTACTCACGCCTGTATCTGGAACAGCATCCTATCATTTCCCTGAACGATGAAGAAAGCCAGCTTTTCTGCCAGTACTATAATCTGCTGAATTCCAAACTGACAGGTACCCCTCACCGCCACCAGAAGGAGCTGATCAATGCCCTCCTGCAAGCCTTCATCTACGAGTTTCAGGATGCCATGGAAAAATACATCCAGCTGAAGCCCATTGCATTCAATTCATCCAACAATCTGTTCAATGCCTTCATGGAGCTGCTGATATCTTCTTACCCCAAGGAACGGTCGGTAAGCTACTATGCCAACCGGTTGTTTGTCACTTCCAAATACCTGTCGGCTGTATGTAAGGAAAATTCCGGTGAAACAGCTTCCGACCTCATTACCTGTTATGTCATGAAGGATATAGTGTGCCTGCTGAAATCTCCCGATAAGAGCATCAAGGAAATTGCCAATGAACTCAATTTTGCCACTTTGTCATTTTTTTGCAAATACGTAAAAAGAAATTTAGGACTTTCCCCGAAAGAATACAGAGAGAAATTATCTCAACAAGAAAGAAATGTGCAATAACTTTCTTCATATAAAAAAGATGTCCGCCCATCTCACAAAGATGACAGGCGGACATTTCTATTTTTCTACTATCCGGAAATTATTGATGCTGTTCACGCAGCAAATCGTTCACGGTCTTTACCGGATTGAAAGTGCTCAAAGGAACTTCCACGAACACGGTATTCCAGTCGCTCATTGAACCGTTCCACAAGCCCGGCAACTCGAGTGCCTTCAGGTCTTTTCCATTCTTAGACTTGTAAGAAATAAAGCCGGTAGCCTTGTCCACATGTTTCAGCAAGTCGAACTTATTACCCTTGTAGTCGCGAACGGCACATACCAAATCCACCGGATTGAAATGTGTACCCTTTTCGAACATGGCTTTCTTTTCCGGGTCGTTCATGTCAATCTGCGAGCTTTCCAGAATCTGCAAGGAAATGGTTCCATCCGGATTATAGGCCAGGAACGGACCACCACCCGGTTCGCCCACATTCTTCACCATACCGCAAACGCGCATCGGACGATTCAGTTTCTTGCGCAGATAGATAACCAAATCAGCATCTTCCAGCTCTTTCAAGTCCGTTCTGCGGCAACGCAACTTCTGCTGTACGAAGCGGATAATGGTTTCCAGCTGTTCGTGGCTGTAATGTCCGCCATCCAGCAGTTCCAGGTATTCAAATGCCTGCTTCTGCAGCGTAACCAATACACCAGCCAGCAATTTCTTGTAAGTCACAGTATCAGCCTTCAAGCGGTCGGGCACCACATTCAATATTCTTGATAAATACGATATCGGCATCCAGGTCGTTCAGGTTCTCAATCAAGGCACCGTGACCACCCGGACGGAACAACAATTTACCGTCCTTGTCGCGGAACGGTTTGTTTTCCATGTCGGCAGCCACTGTATCCGTACTCGGTTTCTGTTCAGAGAAACTGATGTGATAAGTCGTACCATACTTAGCCTCATATTCGGCAGCCTTGGCAGCCACCAGTTTCTCGAACAATGCACGATGCTCAGTAGAGACAGTGAAGTGTACATTCACTTCCCCACTCTTTCCGGCCGCATACAACGCACCTTCTACCAGATGCTCTTCCAGCGGTGTACGTACGCCATCTGCATAACGATGGAACTTGAGCAGGCCTTTAGGCAGCGCTCCATAGTTCAGTCCGGCAGACTCCAGCAAGTTAGAAACCACCGCCTTGTAGTTATGTTCAGACAACAGGGCATTGATGTTCTTTCCTGTATTATCCAAACAAGCCGCATTCAAGTCATTGTAGAATGCAAAATCATGAATGTGGTCGAAGAATTTCTTCTCAAAGTCTGTAGTAGGTTTGTCATATTCAGCCCCAAGAATTCGAACATATTCTTGAACATACGGCTGGCAGCTCCCGAAGCCGGAACAAACTTGACGATTTTCTTATCGCCTGCCTTGTATGCATCCCATGCGGCAAGATACTGTTCGCATTCTTTCTCATCGGCTTTCATAATACCTCCGTTTTCTACGGAAGCGGCTGCTGAAAAGCTTCAAGAATGGAAACCCCTTTTCAAAACAAGCCAACTGTTCGGCAATCTTTTTCTTCCGAAATGCCCTTCTTGGCCAACAATTCTTTGTCCTCGTGTGTTAACATATTAACTCTTTATTTAGGTAATGAATTTTCTTCCTGTTTTAGAATGACGTTCAAAAATATAAAAAATACGGGAAGAGTGCATCATATCAACAGAAAAAAAGTAACTTTACCCACAAACAGCAAAACGAGGAATTATGGAGAACAACGACTTTTTTACACAAGAGGAACACAAACAACTGATTCTACTCTACAAACGACTGCTGCGGTTGTCGAAAGATACATTACAAAAGGATGACTGCCACAAGCTGAAAACCCATCTGGTCAAGGCGATGGCAGAAGGTACCATTCCGCGAAATGTATTCCAGATGAATCCCATTATCAAGGATATGCAGACGGCTGTCATCGTGGCCGAAGAAATCGGTATGCGCCGCGCCTCGATTCTAGGAATCATGCTCCATGAATCCGTGAAATACAATCTTTGCAGTCTGGAATCGGTCAAGGAAGAATATGGAGAAGACGTGGCCGGCATCATACGGGGACTCGTCAAAATCAACGAACTGTATTCCAAAAGCCCCATCATTGAATCGGAAAACTTCCGCAATCTGCTCCTGTCGTTTGCCGAAGACATGCGGGTCATCCTGATTATCATTGCCGACCGCGTGAACCTGATGCGGCAAATCAAGGACAGCCCCAACGAAGAAGCACGCCTGGAGGTGTCCAACGAAGCTGCCTATCTGTATGCACCGCTGGCCCACAAGCTGGGATTGTATAAACTGAAATCAGAACTGGAGGACTTGTCACTGAAATACACGCAGCACGACGTGTACTATCATATCAAAGAGAAACTGAATGCCACCAAGCAGGCCCGCGACCGCTACATCGAGGCTTTTATCGAACCGATACGCAAAAAGCTGGAAGATGCCGGACTGAAGTTCCACATGAAGGGACGTACCAAGTCCATCCACTCCATCTACCAGAAGATGAAGAAACAGGGATGTCCTTTCGAAGGCGTGTACGACCTGTTTGCCATCCGCATCATTCTTGATTCTCCGCTTGAAAAGGAGAAACAGGAGTGCTGGCAGGCTTATTCCATCGTGACGGATATGTATCTGCCCAGCCCCAAGCGTTTGCGCGACTGGCTGTCCGTGCCGAAAAGTAACGGATATGAGTCACTGCACATCACCGTGATGGGACCGGAAGGGAAATGGGTGGAAGTACAGATTCGTACGGAACGCATGGACGAAATTGCCGAAAAAGGTCTGGCAGCCCACTGGAGGTATAAAGGTATAAAGGGAGAAAGCGGTTTGGATGAATGGCTGAACTCCATCCGTGAGACGCTGGAAAACTCCGACAGCGACATGGAGGCCATGGACCAGTTCAAGCTGGATTTATATAAGGACGAGGTATTCGTATTTACTCCCAAAGGCGATTTGTACAAACTGCCGCAAGGGGCTACCGTGCTCGACTTTGCCTTTTCTATCCACTCCAACCTGGGATGCCGGTGTACGGGTGCCCGCGTCAACGGGAAAAATGTACAGCTCCGCCAGAAACTGAACAGTGGCGACCAGGTGGAAATCATGACTTCGAACACGCAGACACCAAAGCGTGACTGGCTGACTTTTGTCACCACGTCGAAGGCACGCAACAAGATACGTCAGGCCCTGAAGGAGATTGCAGCCCGTCAGACACAGTTTGCCAAGGAAACGCTGGAGCGTAAATTCAAGAACCGGAAGCTGGAATATGATGAGGCCATCCTGATGCGTCTGATTCGGAAACTGGGCTTCAAGACCGTGACTGACTTCTATCAGAGTATTGCCAACGAATCGATGGACGTGAACGACATCATCGACAAGTACCTTGACATGCAGAAACGGGAAACCGAACAGCGCGAAGAAATCAGCTACCGCAGTGCGGAAGGCTTCAACATGCAGCAGCCCACCGACGCGAAGGACTACAAGGATGACGTGCTGGTCATCGACCGGAACCTGAAAGGACTCGACTTTACGCTGGCCAGATGCTGTAACCCGATTTACGGCGACGAAGTGTTCGGATTCGTCAGCATCAACGGCGGTATCAAGATTCACCGTTGCGACTGCCCGAATGCCAAGGAGATGCGTTCCCGCTTCCCCTACCGCATCGTGAAAGCCCGCTGGGCCGGAAAGAGCCAGGGCAAACAGTATCCGATTACTCTCCGTATTATCGGCCATGACGACATCGGCATCGTGACGAACATCACGTCCATTATAAATAAGGAGAACAACATCCTGTTGCGCTCCATCAGCATCGACTCGCACGACGGACTGTTTTCGGGCATGCTGACGGTGACCGTAGACGACAATGCCAAGCTTGAATCGCTGATAAAGAAGATTAAAACGGTGAAAGGTGTAAAGCAGATAAACCGATAACAACACTTCAAGTTTGTTAATTAAACTGCACAAAAGTAACAGTTTCACACAAAAGTAGTATCTTTGCGGAGTTGTCAGAAGTAAGGATTAAAATCAAAGAAAATGAAGAAAATTTTATTTACAACCTTATTATGTGTCATGAATGTATTGTTTGTCATTGCTCAGGGAACGGCAGAAATTACATTCGAAAAGACCTCATACAACTTTGGCTCTTTCTCTGAAAGCAGTCCGAAAGTAACTTGCAAATTCAAATTCAAGAATACAGGCGACGGCCCGCTGGTAATTCATCAGGCCATTGCTTCTTGCGGATGCACCGTACCCTCAATATCCGAAAGAACCCATCAAGCCGGGAGAAAGCGGTGAGGTGACAGTCACTTACAACGGTGCCGGCAAATTCCCGGGACATTTCCGCAAGACCATCACCCTTCGCACCAACTCCAAGAACGAAATCACTCGTCTGGTAGTAGAAGGTGACATGACTCCGGCATCGGCCGACATCAATCAGTAACGATTCATCATTTTTCATACTTGACAGGAGGAACATTTCAGCGATGTTTCTCCTGTTTTTTATGCCCGAAAAAGTACATGAAAAAAACGCCTTTGTGTTTCATTTCAAACGCAAGTGCATTTTACTTAAAACGCAAGTGCATTTGATTCCAAACGTAAGGACGTTTTCTTTCAAACGCAAGTGCGTTTTCCGATGGCACAAAAATGAGCCCACTTTTGAATGAATATAAAGGATTTTACTACTTTTGGACACCCTTAAGAATATTAATCAAATCAAAATGTAATATTATTCATGAAAGAGACACAAGAAAAACCGACGGGACTGCCCGAAAACGCATTCCGTCCGCTCAAACCGGGAGAGAAATACGAACCCCTCATGTCTCCCGGAAAAACGCATCCTGAAGTTAACTTCTGGTCTGTGACATGGGGACTCGTCATGGCCGTTATTTTCTCGGCTGCCGCTGCCTATCTAGGGTTGAAAGTGGGCCAGGTGTTCGAAGCTGCCATCCCTATTGCTATTATCGCTGTGGGTATTTCCAGCGCCACCAAACGCAAAGGTGCACTGGGTGAAAACGTCATGATTCAGTCCATCGGTGCCTGCTCAGGCGTTATCGTGGCAGGTGCTATCTTTACCCTGCCGGCCCTCTACATCCTGCAGGAAAAATATCCGAAATGACAGTCAACTTCATGCAGATGTTCATCAGCTTCCCCTGCTGGGTGGTGTGCTGGGCATCCTGTTCCTGATTCCCTTCCGTAAATATTTCGTAAAAGACAAGCACGGCGAATATCCTTTCCCGGAAGCTACGGCCAGCACCCAGGTGCTCGTGTCGGGTGAAAAGGGAGGCGACCAGGCCAAACCGCTGCTCATGGCCGGATTGGTGGGTGGTCTTTATGACTTCATCGTGGGAACGTTCGGCTGGTGGAACGAGAACTTCACAAGCCGCATCTGCGGATGGGGCGAGACCATTGCCGACAAGTTCAAACTGGTATTCAAGATTAACACGGGAGCTGCCGTACTGGGACTCGGCTACATCGTCGGACTGAAATATGCGGCCATCATCTGTGCCGGCTCACTGGCCGTATGGTGGATTATCGTACCGGGCATTTCCTTGTTCTGGGGCGACCAGGTGCTGAATGCCTGGAATCCGGACATCACGACAGCCGTCGGAGACATGTCACCCGAACTTATTTTCAAGGAATATGCCAAGAGCATCGGTATCGGAGGTATTGCCATGGCCGGCATCATCGGTATCGTACGTTCATGGGGCATCATCAAGAGTGCAGTCAGCCTGGCTGCCAGTGAAATGAAGGGCAAAAAGGCCGAAGAAAACGTGGAACGTACTCAGAAGGATTTGTCCATGAAAATCATCGCCTTCGGTTCGCTGTTCACCCTACTGCTCGTGGTACTCTTCTTTTATTTCGATGTAATGCAAGGCAACATCCTGCATACCGTGGTAGCCATTCTGCTGGTAGCAGGAATCTCCTTCCTGTTTACCACCGTAGCAGCCAATGCCATCGCCATTGTAGGAACGAACCCGGTATCAGGCATGACGCTGATGACCTTGATTCTGGCTTCTGTCATCATGGTGGCAGTAGGACTGAAAGGTGCCACGGGTATGGTGGCCTCACTGGTAATGGGTGGCGTGGTCTGCACCGCATTGTCCATGGCCGGCGGTTTCATTACCGACCTGAAAATCGGTTACTGGCTGGGGAGCACACCCAAGAAGCAGGAAAGCTGGAAATTCCTCGGCACACTGATTTCCGCAGCTACTGTAGGCGGCGTGATTATGGTGCTGAATGATTCTTACGGATTCACCAGCGGACAACTGGCTGCTCCGCAGGCCAACGCCATGGCAGCTGTCATCGACCCGCTGATGAACGGTGTAGGTGCTCCGTGGCTGCTCTACGGCATCGGTGCTGCACTGGCATTGGTACTGACGTTCTGCAAAGTACCTGCCCTGGCCTTCGCACTGGGTATGTTCATTCCATTGAACTGAACCTTCCGTTGCTGGTGGGTGGAGCCATCAACTGGTACGTGACTTCACGCAGCAAGGACGAAGCTGTCAACAACGCACGCGGTGAGAAAGGTACCCTGCTGGCATCCGGATTCATTGCTGGAGGTGCCCTGATGGGTGTAGTGAGTGCCATCATGCGCTACTGCGACATCAATCTTATCCACGAAGAATGGCTGGCTAACCCGATGAGCGAACTGGTGTCACTGGTAGCTTATCTGCTGCTGATTACTTTCCTGGTAAAAGCCAGCATGAAACTGAAAAAATAACCTCTAATATATCACACACATGAAAACACTGCTACTAATGGGGTTGCTGCTTATGTCGGGCACGCTCTTCGCACAACAACCGATTGAAATGAAAGTATGGCCCAACGGTGCCCCTAATGACAACGGCATCACAGAAGAAAAGAATGGAGATACCGATTCTCCAAGTTATACAAAAGAAGCCATTCTCTACGTCTATCCGGCTAAAAAGGGAACGGAATGGCCATCGTAGCCTGTCCGGGAGGAGGATACTCACATCTGGCCATGGCTCACGAAGGGAAAAGCATGGCCGACTGGTTCAACAGCCAGGGCATTACGTATGCCGTGCTCCGCTACCGCATGCCCAACGGACACAATGAAGTGCCTCTGAGCGATTCACAACAGGCTCTGCGCATCATGCGCCAGCACGCTCAGGAATGGAATGTAAAAAAACTGGGCATCATGGGTTCTTCAGCCGGAGGACATCTGGCCAGCACCACCGCCACTCATTTCACCGATGCGGAAACTCGCCCGGATTTCCAGATTCTTTTCTACCCCGTCATCACCATGGACCCTGCTTACACTCACATGGGTTCTCACGACAACCTGCTGGGAAAAAATCCCTCAAAGGAACTGGAACAGAAATATTCCAATGAATTGCAGGTTACTCCGCAAACACCCCTGCCTTCATTCTGCACAGCAGCGATGACACGGTAGTACCGGTGGCCAACAGCGTGAACTACTACACAGCCCTCGTCAAGAACAAAGTTCCTGCCAGCCTGCACACTTACCCGGTGGGAGGACACGGCTGGGGATACCGCGACAGCTTCCCCTACAAACGCCAATGGACGGGCGAACTGGAGAAATGGCTGCGCGAAATCAACAAATAATTTGCGCAACTCTTTGTAGAACAAAAGAAAAGTTGTACCTTTGCACCCGCTAATACGGGTTATTAGCATAATTCAAATCATTTACATTAAAAAACTAAATTAAAAAATGGCAACTAAAATCAGATTGCAAAGAAACGGACGCAAAGGATATGCGTTCTATTCAATTGTTATTGCAGATGCAAGAGCACCACGTGATGGTAGATTTACTGAAAAAATTGGTACTTACAATCCGAACACCAATCCTGCCACAGTAGATTTGAATTTTGAACGTGCATTACACTGGGTAATGGTAGGTGCACAGCCTACTGACACAGTACGCAACATCTTGTCTCGCGAAGGTGTTTACATGAAGAAACACTTGCTGGGCGGTGTAGTTAAAGGCGCATTCGATGAAGCACAGGCTGAAGCTAAATTCAACGCTTGGAAAGAAAACAAACAGTCAGGTTTGGCTGCTTTGAAGGCTAAGGAAGAAGAAGCTAAGAAAGCTGAAGCTAAAGCACGTCTGGAAGCTGAAAAGAAAGTAAACGAAGAAATCGCTAAGAAGGTAGCTGAAAAGAAGAAAGCCTGCTGCTAAGGCTGAAGGCTGAAAGCTGCTGCAAACGCAGAAGAAGCTCCTGCTGCTGAAGAAGCCTCCTGCTGAAGCTTTAATTCTTCTTTTTCAGAAAAGACAAACAAAAGACTGTCCTTGCAAAAAGGATAGTCTTTTTGTGCAGAAATGTCGTATCTTTGCATCTCACCTAACTAATACCTGCCTTTTATGCATACCAAATACACCAATGGAGAAATATGGAAAGTGGCCTACCCTATCCTCGATCAGTCTGATTATGGAACAGCTTTATCGGTATGACCGATACGGCTTTCATGGGACGTGTGGGCGAAGTGGAACTGGGAGCCTCGGCCATTGCCGGAGTATATTACCTGGCCATCTTCATGTTAGGATTCGGCTTCAGCATCGGCTCGCAGATATTGATTGCCCGTCGCAACGGAGAAGGTAACTTCAGGATGATTGGTTCCATCTTTTATCAGGGGATTTACTTTCTGTTAGGCATGGCACTGGTCATGTTTACCCTGTCCCGGCTGTTCTCTCCCTGGATATTGTCGCACGTGGTGGCATCCCCGCGCATCTGTGAGGCGGCGGTGAGCTACATCAACTGGCGCGTATTTGGATTTTTCTTCTCATTCGTAGCCATCATGTTCCGTGCGTTCTTTGTAGGTACCACACAAACTAAAACGCTCACGCTCAATTCCATCGTCATGGTGACGTCGAATGTGGTATTCAATTATATACTGGTATTCGGAAAGCTGGGATTTCCGGCATTAGGTATTGCCGGAGCAGCCATCGGTTCTTCACTGGCAGAACTGGTGTCCATGCTCTTTTTCATTATCTACACCACGCGGAAAGTAGACTGCGCCAAATACGGACTGAACCAACTGGTAAGTTTCCGATGGACGGAACTGAAACGCATCATGGGTGTATCACTGTGGACCATGATACAGAATGCGGTCTCCATCAGTACCTGGTTCTTGTTCTTTATCTTTATTGAGCATTTGGGCGAACGCTCACTGGCCATCACCAACATTGTACGTAACGTATCAAGTATCCCGTTCATGACCATCACGGCCTTTGCCTCCACCTGCAGCTCCCTGGTCAGCAACCTGATTGGCAGCGGAGAAGCCCGCTACGTCATGCCCACCATCCGGCAGCACGTGCGGCTCTGCACCTGCATTGTCTGGCCCGTTATTCTGCTGATAGCCTGTCTGCCTACATATGTGCTTCGCATCTATACCGACATGCCCGACTTGGTAGAAGGTCTGCCGTCCCTACCCTCTGGGTACTCTGCTCCAGCTATCTCCTCCAATGCGCCGGATTCATTTTCTTCCAGTCCGTATCCGGTACAGGTGACACCCGCTCTGCCTTCCTGCTGGAGATAGTAGCCCTGACCTGCTACCTGATTTTTATTGTCACGGTCATCCTTCTTTTGAAAATGGATGTAGCCGTATGCTGGTTTGCCGAACACGTGTATGCCGGAGCCATCGGACTGCTGAGCTATCTCTATCTGAAAAAGGGAAGCTGGCAAAGGAAACAAATTTAAGGATATAAAAAGGCTACTCAATAAATGGTATAAAATCAGCCAACTAATTCACACACAAATCATTGCGAATTAGTTGGCTTTTTGTATCTCTAGATATTCCCCTGCAAAGAAGGTTTGGCCACCCAAACAGGGGAAAGTCCGACTTCGAATTCAGTTAATGCTTTCACGACAGGACAAGAGATTGTTAATCAACGATATAATAAATGCACTATATTTCATAAGCTGTCTTTCATTACCTTTTCTTCCGAAATCTGATTGTCAACAGGAAGTTCTCCCACCTCTTTCTCCTGAGGAAGTTTCAACGTATAAAGGGCAGCATTCAGTTTACGGATCTGGTCACGTTTCAGTTTTCCCGGATTATAGACGAAACCTTCTACTACGACAATCCGACCGTTCGTACGGTCCACACGAACATGTGAAACGAAAGGACCTCCCATAGCATCGTTCTCCATTTCCCACAAACCGCGTACTTCATATGCATAATCACCCTGCACCGCAATGTTACGAGCTTCTACAAAAATGGAATCGGCAGTCACCATATACATACCTTCTTTTGCTCCCGGAATGTGGGCTTTCATCACAGAATCTCGTTTCTCTATGAAATATGCCTTTGTAAAAGCTCTTTCCTTGCTGGTATACGGATAAGTGTAGATAACAAAATTCAAATCATTCAAATTGCTGGAAGCCCACAAGAACTGTTGGCCAACCTTGTACGAAGCCAGTTCTACCGGCATCCAGATATCACAGTCAAACAAGCTTTGTACCTTGGCAGACAAGACATCATTATGCTTCTTCTCCAACAATTTTACTTCCCGGTTCATTTCTGCACGGGTAAAGAAATCAATAATCACCTGTCCATTCTTGGATACATATTCGGCAAACTCTTCCTGATTCGGCGATTGGATAGTCATAATCATCTGTGGAGAAGAATACGCGTCACGGGTATACTTGAATTTAGTCTGAGTATAGATGTCCTGAATATCCGTAATAATGATGTTGCGGAACAGACGGGTACTACGGTCAAAATACTCCGGACGAATTCTCGAAATCCGGAAAGAACGTTCCGGTTGGGGCAATCCCGGTACATCGGTATCAAGTACATGGAAAAGCGCACTATCCGGACTGTTCCAACATTTGTCATCAGCGACCACCAACACCTCATAAGGCCTCCCACTAGATACCGGAGTAACAATACTTTTACCATCCTTCTGACAAGAAGCAAACACCGATACAACGAATATAAGACTTAAATAAAAGACAAAACGTTTCATAAATTCTAAAACTAAGTTTTCAAATACAGACTAATTACACGGATCAATTCTAAAAACCATTCATGAGATTCAGTTTAAGCATATATCCTTCACGTAATGCCTGCTTGATATCATATACTACTCCTTCAGAAGCATCTGAAGGTACCTTCAATGACACTGCAAGGTTTTCAGCCTTATTTTCCTTACACCACTGCTTGATTTTCGAAGAAAGTTCATCCAGTGAAAAATCCTCCAACTCACCTACTATCACATTATCTTTCAAAAACGGACTTCATATCCCGGCAACGGAACACTCTTATCGGCCACACCTGCCGGTACATCCGCATATGCTTTCGGAGAAGCATAATAGAAACGGGAAATCAGACATTCATTCACCAGTTTCTGAGGATAAGTTTTCGAAAGCTCCCGTCTGACCTCATCATACGCTTCTACCAATTTCTGCTTGGCGGCAGTAATAGCTCCCATCTTCGCATTACGGTCTGCAACAATACGGACAACAATAGGAAACATTTCCTCTTTCTGTTCAGAATACAATTTGACGAAAGAGTCTTTCAATTGCTTCCTGGCCTCGTCCGTCATGGCTTCATAATCAACAAACTTCTTCTTTGAAATAGGCTTTTCAGGCCCGAAAAGAAACTGGTTCCGCTGGTTACAATACAATTCCAGCACATACGCCTTTTCCGACGATATATGATCCAGCATCAAGTTGTCTGCATTCCGCTGCTGTGATGTGTCCCTCACCATTAATCCGGATTTTTCTTTTCCTTGATTCTTCGTTTGAAGAGCTGCACCATAATCCGCTACCGTTTCTTTCACTTCCGGCCTCGCAAAGGCATACACGACCCCTGCAGCCAAAGGTACGGCTAACAAGACACGTAGCCGGACCCACTTACTGGTTCTTCTTTTCGACATCATAGATATACGTTTTTTAAGTGAACTGTGAGTAAAACCGCAAGCCATAGAGTAGAGCCTTGGGCCCACTGCTTTCCTCACCAATAATAATTGATATGTTTTTACATCGATGCCTTGATTCAACACACCTTCATCGGCCTGATACTCATGAACACCATTAAGTTCATACCTCAGTTTCCACACCAACGGATTCCACCAATGAAAGATTAGAATAAACTGTATCAACAGATTGTCATAACAATGCCCATACCGGCAATGCATCTCCTCATGCAGACGGACCGGAGAATATTCTTCATACTCCTGACTGTTCATGACGATATACGTTCCCCAGCTAAAAGGACGGACAGGAATATCGTACAACACCCATCGAAATCCATTACATTCTTTATATTCCTGCCGGTTTATCCAACGGAACAGACGAATATACCCCACAACCCACTGCAAAAGAATGAAGACACACCCCGACAGATAAACTGCCATCGATAACACAAGCCAACCCCAATAATTGGCTTCCTTCTGAGTAATTTCCACCATACCGGAAGCAGAAGCAGATACTACATCAACAGGCTGTTTCCATTCCTCCATAAGTATAAAAGGAGACTGCACTAAGGGTTCATGCTCTAATTCCAGAGAAACAAAAGGCAATAACAGACAAGTCAGCATTCCGCCCACCAGCACCCATCGGTTCAAAGAAAAGCGAGTGGTCGAAGCACAAAGCAACTTATAGAATCCATAAAGCAATGTCAGGCAGAAAGAGCTTTTCAGTAGATAGGTTAAAAAGGCTACCATAGGTTCAAGATTTACGATTATTCTTCCCCTGCTCTATCTGAGCTATCAGCTGCTTCAGTTCATCCAGATTCATTTTCTCATCTTCAATAAACTGAGAAACCACCTTGGTATAAGAATTGTCAAAATACTGAGAAACAATCTCTCCGATAGCCGAACCCTTGTATTCATTTCCTGTTATTTTTGCTTCATAACGGTAGGTGTTTCCAAACGCCCGATAACTGACAAAGCCTTTTTCTACCAACAGGCTTCACCAGAGTAGCTACTGTATTGTAATGGGGTTTCGGTTCTGAATAGAATGCCAACATTTCACGAATAAATAAAGGACCATGAGTCCATAAAATATTCATTATTTCTTCTTCTTTTGGTGTCAGTTTCTTCATAAACAGCTTTCATTTAAGATTAATACTACACGAAGATATGAAAATTATCAGACAAACAACTAAAAGTTTTAGTAGAACTACTAATATTAATAGTAATTAATAATAAAGACAAAATATCCAAACGATTTATTGAAAACACAAGCAGATTTTGACAGACATGCCAAAACTAAAATGGAACATTCAGTAAATATCCCAATTTAAGAACATAAAAAAAGGCAGGAGAGCAATTCACTTTCCTGCCTTTTTCTATGTTCACATTTTATGTCTTCCTTAGAACTCGCTGGTGAAATGGAACTTGATGCGCTTGAAGTCCATCTGTGCCATCTGAAGCACATAACCGCTATCGGCCAGGAACACATCGCGTCCGTCACGGTCTTTCGCCATATACTGATACTTACGTTTCTTGAAAAGCTTTCCAGTTCAGCCGGATCATCGCTTTCAATCCAGCAGGCTTTATATAGACTCAACGGTTCCCAACGGCACTTGGCATTGTATTCGTTTTCCAGACGGTACTGAATAACCTCAAACTGCAACTGACCTACCGTACCGATAATCTTGCGTCCGTTGAACTGGTTGACAAACAAACAGCCACACCTTCGTCCATCAGCTGATCGATACCCTTATTCAACTGCTTGGTCTTCATCGGATCGGCATTCTCGATGTACTTGAACATTTCCGGAGAGAAAGCTCGGCAACCCCTTGAAGTGCAACAGTTC
>VOFG01004059.1_pt1 | contig 22962 bp, 38 predicted proteins | sample 5384171 | NCBI WGS metagenome assembly VOFG01 (sample SAMN12384726, study PRJNA508395) | human gut metagenome | isolation source: healthy gut F | host: Homo sapiens | reverse complement strand
AATGTACTGTATGATGTAAGGAGGCCCGGTGGTTGACGAGGCGGCGGCCAGAATGGAGGAAGAAGGCAAGGAGATTCTGAATATCGGAAATCCATATCCTTTCAGTTTTTCTGCTCCTCAGGAAGTGCTGGATATGCTGAGCAATATCCGTACATCACAGGGATATTCTGATTCCAAGGGTATTTTTTCCGCGAAAGGCGATCATGCAGTATGCACAGCTTCGAGGTATTCCTGAATGTGACCATGAATGATATTTATACAGGAAATGGTGTCAGTGAACTGATCAATCTGTGTATGCAGGCACTTCTGGATAACGGCGATGAGATTCTGATCCCGTCACCGGATTATCCATTATGGACTGCAACGGCAACTCTGGCAGGAGGAAAGGTTGTACATTACATCTGTGATGAACAGTCTGAATGGTATCCGGATATTGATGATATCAGAAGTAAGATCACAGATAAGACCAAGGCCATCGTTATCATTAACCCGAACAATCCGACAAGAGCCGTCTATCCGAAAGAAGTTCTGGAGCAGATTGCACAGATTGCCCGAGAGAAAAAGAGCTGATCATTTTTCGATGAGATTTATGACCGTCTGGTCATGGATGATTATAAGCATACATCCATCGCCTCTTTGGCACCGGATGTATTCTGCGTTACCTTTTCCGGACTTTTCCAAGTCCCACATGATCGCAGGCTTCCGTATCGGATGGATGATCCTAAGCGGTGCCAAGAATCGCGCAAAGGGATATATAGAGGGAATCAATATGCTCTCATCCATGCGTCTTTGCTCTAATGTTCCGGCCCAGTCCATTGTGCAGACGGCACTTGGCGGCTACCAGAGTGTGAATGAATACATTCAACCGGGTGGAAGAGTTTATGAGCAGAGAGAGTGCATTTATAATGCCTTAAAGGATATCCCGGGAATCAGCGTTGTGAAGCCGCATGCGGCATTTTATATTTTCCCGAAACTGGATGTGGAGAAATTTAATATCACGGATGACGAGCAGTTTGCACTGGATTTCCTGCATGAGAAAGCAGGTGCTTCTTTACCGGGCAAAGGCTTCAACTGGGGTGCACCGGATCATTTCAGGCGTGGTTTATCTGCCGAATATCAGACAGCTTGAGACAGCATCACAGAAACTTCGGGAGAATTTTGCAGTACATATCGTCAGATAAAATAAGTCTGAATTTTTGGGATAGACCAAAATGAGTTTTGATGGTATACTGTATCTACAGCGTTATATAACTATGGCGGATTGGCGCTTGTTGAACTGCAGGAAAGAAAGCAGTAACAACATTTAGGAGGGAGAATGATCGAGAGAAATCAGAGGAGTTGAAAGGAGAATATATATGTCAGGATTTAATATGAAAGTAACTCCGGAGATCGAACGGCTCACAGAGGCGTGCAAAGGATCATACTACCATGGATATTTCTCTATGGCAAGTATGATGTAAAGCGCGGCCTGCGTGATATCAATGGTAAGGGTGTCCTCGCCGGTCTGACGCAGGTTTCCAATGTGCAGGCTGTTAAGGTTGTAGATGGTAAGGAAGTTCCCCTGTGCAGGAAGTCTGTATTACAGAGGGATACAATATCAAAGACCTTACTACCGGTTTTGTAAAAGATAACAGTTTTGGTTTGAGGAGACAACCTATCTTCTTCTGTTTGGCGCACTGCCGGATGAGAAGCAGCTTGAGGAATTTAAGGAGCTTCTGGCAAATCAGAGGTCACTGCCGCGAAATTTTGTCAGAGATGTTATTATGAAAGCACCGGGACGTGACATTATGAATGCCCTGTCAAGAAGTGTTCTGACTTTGTATTCTTATGATAATAATCCGGATGATATTTCGCTTCCGAATGTACTGCGTCAGTGCCTGAATCTGATCAGTATCTTCCCGCTGTTGTCAGTATATGGTTATCAGGCGTATAATCATTATGTAAGAGGCAAGAGTCTTTATATTCATAATCCGAAGAAAGAACTTTCAACAGCTGAGAATATCTCTTCGTATGCTCCGCCCGGACAAGAAGTACACAGATCTTGAGGCGAAGATCCTGATCTTGCGCTATCCTTCATATGGAGCACGGCGGTGGTAATAACTCTACTTTTACCACACATGTAGTATCATCATCAGGAACGGATACATATTCGGCGATCGTTAAGGCACTGGGATCCTTAAGGGACCGAAGCACGGTGGTGCCAACATCAAGGTAATCCAGATGTTCCAGGACATGAAGAAGGAAGTTAAGGACTGGGAAGATGAGGATGAGGTAAGAGAATATCTTAAAAAACTTCTGCATAAAAGAAGTCTTTGATAAGAGAGGTCTGATCTATGGTATGGGACATGCGATCTATTCTGTTTCCGACCCGAGAGCCCGAAAAGGTTCTTCGAAGGCTTTTGTAGAAAGTCTTGCCAAAGAAAAGGGACGTATGAAGGATTACAGACTGTACTCTATGGTGGAATGGATGGCTCCGCAGGTCATTGCAGAAGAACGTCGCATCTACAAGGGTGTCAGTGCCAATGTGGACTTTTACAGTGGTTTTGTTTACAGTATGCTGGATCTTCCGCTGGAACTGTATACACCAATGTTTGCAGTAGCCTGTATCGTAGGCTGGAGCGCACATCGTATGGAAGAGCTGATCAATACAGACAAGATCATCGTCCTGCATACAAGAACGTGCTTCCCTGAGGCAGAGTATGTACCGCTTAAAAGAAAGATAAGACAGGAGAAGAAAATGTTTCGATGTTTTTTTCCGGATGAATATGTAGATTCTACATACGTGATCGATTTTGACAGGCTGTATCAGGAAGGATACAGAGGTTTGATCTTTTGACATTGATAATACTTGTACCGCACGGGGCACCGGCAGATGCACGCGCGATCGCGTTGTTTGAGCATCTTAAGGAGCTGGGATTTGGCTGCTGCCTTTTATCCAACAACCAGAGAAAGAGAGTTTCTTCCTTTAATGATGCGGTCCAGGTGAATTATATTGAGAACGCACACAAGCCTTCTGTGAGAAATTATAACAGGGCAATGGAGATTCTGGGTAACGAATACTGAAATACCATTTTTATAGGAGATCAGCTTTTCACAGATGTATATGGGGCCAAAAGAGCAGGGATCCGCAACATCCTGGTAAAGCCGATCAATCCAAAGAAGAAATCCAGATCGTGCTTAAACGCTATCTGGAAAAAATAGTATTACACTTTTTATAAGAAAGAGGAGGGGATTTCATGAACCATGTGGTGATCATCGGGTTTATGGGTTCAGGTAAAACAAGAGTAGGAAAACAACTGTCCAAGAGATCTGGGATTATCATTTGTTGATCTGGAGAGACTTATCACAAGAAAGATGAATATGTCTGCCAGAGAGATATTTCAGCGGTTTGGTGAACCGTATTACCGTGCACTGGAGACAGTGGCACTCAAACAGTTTATTCAGGACAATGAGCGCAGGGTTATTTCTCTGGGAGCAGGACTTCCTTTACAGGAACAGAATGAGAAGTATCTGAAGCAGCTTGGTACCATTGTATATCTGAAGGGTTCACTGGCAACTCTTTCGAAACGTCTGGAAGGTTCCAGCAAGGATCCGATGCTGGAGGAGATGACCGTGATGAGAAAGATCAAGAAGCTTCTGAAGCAGAGAGATCCGGTCTATGAGAAGTTTGCAGACATTACGGTTGTTACCGGAGAAAAAGCCTTTCGAGGAGCTGATCAAGGAAATTGAAAGAAATTCCTGAAGAGAAATTAGCTGCACAATAAAAAAAGTACAGTTGAAAAATCTTCATGTGTATTATAAAAACAATTTATAAAATATTGCAGTGACAACACTATGAAGGAGGATAAAAATTAAAATGATTTCAGCAGGTGATTTCAAAACGGTATCACACTTGAAATTGATGGCAACGTTTGTCAGATCGTTGAATTCCAGCATGTAAAACCAGGGTAAAGGGCGCTGCCTTTGTAAGAACAAAATATAAAAATATTATTACAGGATCCGTATTGGAAAATCTTTCCGTCCAACAGAGAAGTGCCCACCGGCACGTATCGATCGTGTAGATATGAGCTACCTGTACAATGACGGAGGATCTTTACAACTTCATGAACGTTGAGACCTATGATCAGGTTGCACTGACCAAAGATCAGGTAGGCGATTCTCTGAAATTCGTTAAAGAGAACGAAGTAGGTTAAGATTTGTTCCCACAATGGCAATGTATTCGCTATCGAGCCGCCTCTGTTCGTTGAGCTTGAGGTTATCGAGACTGAGCCGGGATTCGCTGGAAACACAGCACAGGGTGCAACTAAGCCAGCTACAGTAGAGACAGGTGCTCAGGTTCAGGTTCCGCTGTTCGTTAACCAGGGTGATAAACTGAAAATTGATACAAGAACAGGTGAGTATCTGTCTCGTGTATAATTTAATAAGAAATGATAGGATACCACCGGAGAGATTCGGTGGTATTTTTTTTGGATAACAGCATGAAAATGTAATTGAGGATGCGTCCAATATATCAGAGGAAAAACATGGAGTACACGACATTAGGAAAAACAGGACTTCAAGATTTCAAGGATGGGATTTGGAGGAATTCCGATCCAGAAGATTGATGAGGAAGGTAACAAGAAAGCTGCTTCACGAGATGATGGAGAAGGGAGTCAACTATATTGATTCTGCGAGAGGATATACTGTCAGCGAACAGTATATCGGTTATGCTGGAGGAATTCGTGATAAATTTGTGCTTGCGACCAAATCCATGTCCAGAACAAAGAAGCAATGGCAGCGGATATTGAGACAAGTCTTGGAAATTTCCGCACAGACTATATCGACCTTTATCAGGTACACAACCCAAGCATGGAACAGCTTTCAGGTGATCGGCGAGGGCGGTGCACTGGAAGCTCTGATGGAAGCTGAAGGCAGCGGGCAAGATCGGACATATCGGACTGACTGCACATTCTACAGAGGTTTTTGAGCGTGCACTGAACTGGACTGGGTGGAAACGATCATGTTCCCATATAATATCGTTGAGCAGCAGGGAGCAGAACTGATTCCATAAATGCGCAGAAAAAGAACATCGGTTTTATTGTTATGAAACCGCTGGCGGGGGGTGCGATCGAGGATGCATCCCTGGCTCTTCGTTATGTCTGTTCCAATCCTGATGTGACCGTCGTGATCCCGGGAATGGCAGAAGTCCGTGAACTGGAGCAGAACCTTGCCGCATGTTCCAACACAGAGCCGCTTACGCAGGAAGAATTAAAAGCAATGGACAAAGTCCGCGAACAGCTCGGTACCAATTTCTGCCGCCGCTGCAATTACTGCGCCCCCGTGTACCGTAGGAATCAATATTCCAAATGTATTTCTGTTTGCCGGTTATCTTCAGAGATACGATTTGGCTGACTGGGCGAAGGATCGTTACAGTACGCTGAAAGGTGAAGGCTTCCCGCCTGCATTGGCTGCGGAAAGTGTGAGCCAAGATGCCCGTATCATCTGCCGATTCGTGAAAAACTGAAGAAGTGCGCCAGGGACATGGGAGAATAAAAATATTTGTAATCGTTTACAGTAATAAATATTCAAGAATCTATATTTTTGGATGCGGGGGAAAGAAAGAAGATTTATATTGCATCTGCAGACTTTATGACAAGGAATACTGTCCACCGTGTCGAAGTAGCCACCCGATCTATGACCCGGAGATTGCACAGCGGCTGGAAGAGATGTTTATTACAATGCTTAGTGACAATCAGAAGGCCAGAGAAGAAGATGAAGAGGGAAATTATCATCTGATATACAGACAGGAAGATACGCCGCTGAATTCTCAGAAATTTTCTATGAGTCTGCGTACAACAATGCCCCTGCAATGAAAGATTGTGACCAAAATTGACATTCTTTAATCTTTGGATTAAAGATAAAAAAACTGCCATTATAATGGCAGTTTTTTTGTGCTTTTTTTTGACTTGTTATGTCGAAAAAGGATGATATAATAATCGGCAGTTGAGTTTTTAGGAGGCGAAAAAAAAGTGAAATATCTAAGACAGTTTGGAATCATCCTTGCTGTGACCTGTGCGGGGAAATCATGAAGTATTTTATCCCGCTTTGATACCGGGCAGTATTTATGGATTGATTCTGATGTTTGTGCTTCTGCTTACAAGAGCGATCAAGGTAGAGCACGTGAAAAAAGAAACCGGTGAATTTCTGATTGAGATCATGCCGCTTATGTTTATTCCGGCAGGTGCAGGACTTATTACTTCCTGAGCCAGCTGCAGTCCTTTTCTGGCGCCGCTTCTGGTGATCACGATCTTATCTACGTTTATCGTTATGATCGTTACAGGAAAGGTTACAGATTTTTAATTTCCAGAAGAAGGGAGAAAAGTAAGATGGACAATTTAGTTATGAGTTCAGCAACAGTAGGAATTGTGATCAGTCTGCTGGCATATGAGATCGGACTGGCAGCACAGCGTAAGTGGAAGCTGGCAGTATTAAATCCGCTCCTGATCTCGATTGTTTTAGTCATAGCATTTCTGCTGGTCTTTCATGTAGACTATGAGTTACAATCTGAGTGCCAAGTATTTAAGTTATCTTCTGACACCGGCGACCGTATGTCTGGCGATCCCGCTGTATCTGCAGCTGATCTGCTGAAAAAAAATATCCTTGCGATCCTGGGCGGAGTTTTTTCAGGGAGTGCTTGCAAAGCCTTGGTTCCGTACTTGCCATGTCCGTGCTTTTTCGGTCTGATCACGCGGAATATGTGACCATGCTTCCGAAGTCTATTACGACAGCAATCGGTATGGCCGTTTCTGGAGGAGCTTGGCGGATATGTGACGATTTCTGTTGCAGTGATCATCATTACAGGTGTTCTTGGAAATATGTCAGCGGAATATATCTGCAAGCTGGTTCGTATTAAGAGCCCTATTTCGAGAGGACTTGCAATCGGTACAACATCTCATGCGGTAGGAACTGCAAGAGCAATGGAACTTGGAGAAGTGGAAGGTGCCATGAGCAGTCTGGCAATCGTTGTGTGCGGTCTGTGCACTGTCATTGGAGCTTCCGATCTTTTCCTATCTCTGGTAAAATAAAAAGTAAAAGACATCGTAACTGTTCAGTATCCTCACAGTTACGAGTCAAAATGCATTCCAAATCACCTTCGGTGATGGCATTTTGGCTTGTATGTCTCGGGATTTTGGCAAAAACATGCCAAAACACCTCGCGGGATATTACCTACTGAATAGTTAAAAAGGATTGCGGTTTCTACTTTGTTGACTTTGAAAATGATTGCTGAAATTTTTATTCAGCCATTTTTCTGAACCAGTTCGAACTCGTCTGTGATCTCTGTGGATGGAGCTTTGGTAATAAGGCTTACTACAATGATCATCACACTGGAGATCCAGGAATGCCGGAAGGAGTTCATAGAAATTCAGGAAGGAAACATTTGGACGAACCAGATATTTCCATACGAACACCATAACACCGCCGGAAACCATACCTGCGAGTGCTCCCTGCCAGTTGGTGCGGCGCCAGAACAGTGCGAAAAGTACGACCGGTCCGAAGACAGCGCCAAAACCAGCCCAGGCAAAGGACACGATATTAAACACAGAACTGTCCGGATTGCGGGCAATGATGACTGCGATCACTGCGATCAGAAGCAGGGTAACACGGTCTGTCAAAGCATCGTTTCCTGTTTTTTTTCTTCTTCAGGATACTGCCAAGGAGGTCAGAAGAAACAGCAGAAGAAGCAGCCAGAAGCTGGGAATCTGCGGTGGACATTGTGGATGCCAGGAATTCCTGCAAGGATCGTACCGCCGAGCAGTGCCGGAAGAATACCGTAAGTACTTAAAAGATCGGCGATTTTGACGATAATAGTCTCAGAGTTAGAACCCTGAAGCATCTCAAGACTTCGCCGGCTTCTGTCATTCCAAGACCGATGACACCGATCATAACGGCAACTGCGAGGGAAATCACAACCCAGGTAGTAGCCACTCTTCTGGACAAGAGAAAGCTTCTTTTCATCTTCGATCGCCATAAACGAAGGAGAATATGGGCATTCCAAATATCCCAGTCCCCATGCCAGCATGGAAACGATGTTGATGAGCGGATAAGCTGCTTCTGTGCCTGTTTCCGGGTTTGTAAGTGGTCATCATGGTAAGATAGCCCGGCAGAGATTTTGCGTGGGGGATGACTGCGTGTCAGGACCACCTGCCACAGAGATACTCGAAACAGAAAACAATGATCAGTGCGATGGACATGATGATGCTCTGGATAAAGTCTGTGGTGGATGCCGCAAGGAATCCTCGAGAGTAGTATATGCTACAATAATCACTGCGCTGATGATCATGCGGTAGTCAAAGATAATTTACTCGAATAAACTTGCAAAAAGCTTTCCGCAGGCAGCGAAACCGGAAGCTGTATATGGAATAAAGAAGATCACAATAAAAATAGCTCCGATCGACTGCAGGATCCTGCGGTCGTCCCTGGAAAACGATTGCTGAAAAAGGATGGTAAAGTGATAGAGTTTCCTGCCACATGTGTATAGAGGCGAATTTTTTTGCCACGATTTTCCAGTTAAGGTATGTACCGATTGCGAGTCCGATCGCGGTCCAGCCGGCGTCTGCGATGCCGGAAAGATATGCAAGACCGGGAAGACCCATTAAGAGCCAGCTGCTCATGTCAGAGGCTTCTGCACTCATTGCAGTTACCAGCGGGATAAAGTTTTCGACCACCCAGATAAAATCTGAAGTATCGTTGTTTTTGGAACACAGATATCCGACAAAGAGCATTGCACCAAGATAGACAATGATTCCGCAAGCATGATACAGATGTGTGCTGTTGTCATAAATTCCTCTCCCTTCTGAAGTTGAAATGTATATATATACATCTGTTGATATGCATATACATACAATATTATTAGAAAATCCGTCAAAAGTAAAGAAATTTTTCTCAAAAAAGAAAACTTCTTTTTAAAAAAAACAAAAATGATGAAAAAGTGCCGAAAAAAGCTCGCAGAAACAATGGGAAAGTGAAACAAAATGCCAAAAAATCTGTCGAATTTTTTCAATAATTGTCTGACGAATGTTATTGACGAAAGAGGAGATTCTTCTTAGAATAAATATGAAACCTATAGTATTGCACAAACGGAGGATAGAAAATTGGAAAAAAGACCGAAGTTGCAATTGTGAATTGCATCGAAAAAATGATGACGGAAAGGAGAAAAAAATACTCGAATCTGATGAATATATCCGGCAGGATATAGAGGATCTTAAGGGAATTGGAAGAAAGATACGCCGGCATGAATCTTCCTTACATGTTCAGAAGGGTGATCGATGATTATATCGCCTGCCTGGAATCAAAGAGTGAAAGATATGCAGATCTGTCTTATATTAAAGGTATGGGAGATGCGATTTCACTTCTCAAAACATATCGGTGCCCTGAATAGTCAGGAGACACTGAGCATGAATGTGAAATGATTAATAAAACAATATCGTTTATGCAATAAAAGAGTATATTTATTTTATATTTCAAAAGGCATAGCCGGGGAAATCCGGTGACGCAAAACTATAGGGTCTAAGCAAAAAACAATGTATGACAGCCAGTTGCACCTACAAGATATATATAGATCTTTTAAAATCAAGCAAAAGATAAACAATCAGTAATGAAACGACTATAAACAGTTACAGACAATTCACAAATAAATGACGATTATACATAGGTTAAGGGGGGCACAGATGATCAGATGAAATGATTATCTGTGAGCCCTTTAAGATGTTCCATAAATGGACCTGAGGAATCGAACCCTGTCCGAAAGCCTATTCATTGAGGCATCTCCCATCACAGTCGCTGTTTTGACATTCCCTCAGCTGTACGCCCACCGACAGGCTTACAGATTCGGTAGCTTCATGATACATCTGCCGGGGCAAAAGCTTATCCGGCAAGGTTTCTCACATGGTCGACACCAGACCCTTGAAGTGTGAGTGCATCAGGGGCTGATGAGCAGCAATTAGGCTGCTAACGCGTACTGTTCGTCTGCGTTTATATTTAGTTTTCCCGATTGATACGCAGTTCAGGGAGTCTGCGGATGGCTGCCTCAACTTCAAGCCCCCGTCGAAACCAGTACAAGCCCCAAACGTTTGGTCATAAGATCTGTAAGAATCTTCTGAAAATACTGGTAAACAGACGATGCTTTGTTTTAACTGTTCTTTATTATATGCGCAATAAGCATTCTGCTTGTCAAGGAAAACAGCAGTTTTTTCTGAAATAAAAATATGAAGAGTCTGAAAGGTTAGTCTTGACAGAAAATGGGTTAGATGGTATAAACTTACAATAGTTTCAATAAACTAACTGAACGGACGGGAGTGAACACAATGGAAGCACTGAGAGAGACCATATTTAATGATACATTGATTCTGATAGGAATTCTGCCGTGATCAGCAATACCAGCGGAGTAATATGCAGAGAAGTGCAATTATGAACAAACTTCGTCAGGTACTGGCTGCAGAATTACAAAGCAGAGAAAAATCATATTGGACATCATTTTACAGGAAGAATGTACCTGTTGTAAGGGAGATTTATTTTCTGGCAGCCAGGAAAGATCCGAATATTGGAATGGCTACAATTTACCGGATGATCAATCTTCTGGAGGAGATGGAGCACTTAAGAGAAAACGTGCCTATCGCATCTGCGTGATGAAGAAAACTATGGTAAATATCTGCAGTATCAGACTGGATGATCATACCAACGTTCGTCTGGATGGAGAGAAGCTGCGCCAGGTGATTGAAAGAGGAATGGAATCCTGCGGTTACCTGCATAACAGACGGGTAAGGAGCATTTCTGTGGAGCGTGGTGAGTAACCGCTCTTCACAGAAATTTTTAAAGGATACAGTGTAAAAAGCTTATATTTTTACACATTAATGAGAAAATTTCTCAGGGAAGTAAATTGTTCTGGACTTTTGAAGAAGGAAGAATATAATGTCCTTAATGTCAAAATATGGAAACGGATTTCAATGTTTTTGGCAGATGCAGCAAATGATTGAAACAAAAATAACTTACAGGAGGTTTAAGATAATGATCAAACTTAACACAAAAACACAGCGGACTTTTTTGCAGCAGGAGTGGTATTTGGAACAGCGGGTATTAAAGTGCTTTCAGTAAAAGATGCAAAGAAACTTTATACCAACTGCACAGCAGCCGTTCTTCGTGCTAAAGACTGCGTTATGAAGACAGTATCCAAGGTTCAGGAAAACGCAGAGAGGATATCTATGCAGAAGCTAAGCAGATCAACGAAGACCGTGCCGCAGCAGAGGAAGCTTTTGAAGATGCAGCAGAGGAAGAAACTGTAGAAGAGACAGAAGAAACAACAGAAGAAACAGCAGAAGAAACAGCAGAAGAATAAAAACAGGAATACCTGTGGTGATGAAGATCATTGCGGAGGAAAGATGATATGAAATTCAAAAATAGAACATCAGATCAGAGGCAGGATGAGGATTCATCTCTACCAAAAGAATGACCTGCCGTCAGGCAGATCAGCTGGAGTACTTTCTCAGAGGGCTTGAAGGCGTGACCACGGCAAAAGTGGCAGAACGCAATCAGGATGCCGTGATCTGTTATGATGGAGACAAGACAGAAATTCTGAAAGCTGTGCAGAGGTTTTTCTTACAGTCATGCGGAGGCTCCGGAGAGCTATCTCCAGAACTCCGGCCGTGAGATGAACAGCGAATACTGGGAAAAAATGGTAAATCATGTTGTGATCCATTATGGAAAGAAGCTTTTTTCCAATGCCGGTCAGAATAGTACTTACCACATTACATTCTATGAAATATATTTGGAAAGGGTATCCGCACTGCAAAACGAAAGATCGAAGTATCCGTTCTTGATGCAACAGCAATTGAGTATCCATTTTCCGTGGAGATTTTGACAAAGCATCCCCTGTCATTGTTCCTGTTTGGCTTTGAGAAATCCTTGAGACTGGACATAAGAAATCTAGACGATCTTGCAAGAAGCATATGTCCCCAATGTGCAAAGTATGGCTTGTGACAGAAGGCGGAGAAGTCCTTGTAAATTCAGATCAGATCAAACCTGGGAGATGAAGGGTCAGAGATCCGTATGGGAACCGTGGATCCCATTCGACGGTATTGTTACAGCCGGAGAGGAATGGTCAACCAGGCATCTTCTTACGGAGAATCCATGCCGGTTGTAAACGCGAAGCAAGCTATGCATATGCAGGAACTGTTGTTGAGGAAGGTGAGATCACCATCCGTGTCAAAAAACATCCGGTTCCACCAAGTTTGAGAAAGATCGTTACCATGATCGAAAGAAACCGAGAAACTTAAATCAGCAGTAGAGAGCAAGCAGAACATCTTGCAGACAGCCTTGTGCCGTACACACTTGCCGGAACAGACTTCACCTACCTGCTCACCAGAAACGTGACCAAGGCACTGTCTATCCTTATGGTAGACTTCTCCTGCGCTCTGAAACTTGCAATGCCGATTTTCTGTTTGCAGCGATACGTGAAGCTTTAACGCACACAAGATCACAGTCAAGGGCGGCAAATTCCTGGAGGCAATTGCAGGCAGATACCATTGTATTTGATAAGACAGGCACACTGACAAAAGCAAAACCGACAGTAGTAGATGTTGTCTCCTTTAACGGAGATTCAGGAGATGATCTGCTTCGTATTGCAGCCTGCCTGGAAGAGCATTTTCCTCATTCTATGGCAAAAGGCAGTCATGGATGCGGGCTAGAAACCGAGGTCTGACTCATGAAGAAATGCATTCGAAAAGTAGAATATATTGTGCACATGGCATTTCTACAACGATAGATGGAAGAAAAGCTGTTATCGGAAGCCATCATTTTGTATTTGAAGATGAAAAATGCAAAATCCCGGATGGAAAGGAAGAAAAATTTGCAGAACTTCCACCTGAATATTCACACCTGTATCTTGGCATCGAAGGTGAGCTGGCGGCTGTTATCTCGCATTGAGGATCCGCTTCGTCCGGAGGCACCGGGTGTGATCCGGAAACTGCGTGAAGCAGGATTTAAACAGATTGTCATGATGACAGGTGACAGTGACCGCACAGCCAAAAGGCTATCGCAGCCAGAGTTGGTGTTGATGAATACTATTCTGAAGTACTTCCGAAGATAAAGCAAGATTTATTGAGGAAGCAAGAAAAAATGGACATAAAGTCCTCATGGTCGGGGATGAATCAATGATTCTCCCTGCACTTTCCGGCTGCTGATGTGGGCGTTGCGATCAGTGACGGAGCAGAACTTGCAAGAGAAATCGCAGATATCATGATAGGGCAGACGATCTCTCTGTAATGGTTACCCTCAAAGAAATCAGTAACGGACTGATGGCCAAAGATACACAGAAACTACAGACGTATTGTGGGTATCAACGGAACCCTGATCGCACTTGGTGTGACAGGTGATCCAGCCAACAATGTCCGCGCTTCTTCACAATACATCTACTTTACTGATTGGTATGGATTCCATGAAATCGGTAATTTGAAAAAATAAAAAAGTTAAACGCAAAAAACTATTGACAGTGCAGGAAAAATATAGTACTATCCTCTCAGTTAGTTAGTTAATACTAACGACGGAGTAATATTTACGGGTATGGAGACATATCCGTAACTTTTTTAAACATGGGTTAGTCAAAACTAACGTTATTCCTGCGTATAAACGGTGAAAATCCGGAAATTTTTTTCCCTGCAGGATGCATCATGAGCGAAATGGGGGTAACCAAATGTTAGAATCAGATATTGTTGCGCACTGCGCCCGACGCTTGCGAAGGGATAAAGACGGCAAATATGTTTAATTATCTGCCGATGATATGGAAAAAACTGCCAAGAGATACAGGAAGAAAACTGTAAGCTGAATAAAGTAAAAGGTGTCTTATGTGGAAATACTTCGGAACAGGTGAGAAGAGAGCACTGATCTATGTCTACCGGAAAACAAGACTGGAAGCTGATCTGAACAGGAAAAGCCGAGAACATCCTTCAGACCTGTGGATACGAATGCCGGGGAACGGACTGTTGTCTTCGCAAACTTCAGGAGCGCTTTTTTCAGTATGAATGCTTCCCCTGCATGAGGTGGGACTGTTCCTGGGTATCCTCTGGATGATGTGACAGATTTATTGAACAGAAGGGAAAAATTACAAGTGCTGTGGGATCTGGAAGGTTTATGGAGATGAGCAGAAGACCCAGGATGATTCTTCAGAAACTGAAGAAGTGTTCGGAAATCTATCAGAAATTATTTGCCGATGGCAGAAGCATCCTCCAGCTCACCGTCGCAGCATGATGACAAGAAAGGACAGGTAAAAAGAATATGAGTAAAGTAGCAGTTGTATATTGGAGTTCTACAGGAAATCACAGAGAGCATGGCCAATGCAGTAGCAGATGGGCAAAAGCTATCAGGTGCAGAAGTGTCTATTCGAGACAGCTGATTTTGATGCGCAAAAGATGGATGGATTTGATGCGATTGCTTTTGATGCCCGGCTATGGGTGATGAGGTGTTCTGAAGCAGATGATCTTGAAGAACCAGACGATCAGTTCCTGTGAGGCACCAGCTTCCGGCAAAAGATCGGGAACTATTTGAAATCCGTATGGCTGAGATCATGGATGGAGAATGGATGCACAACCCTGGGAAGGTACAATGGAAGAGAAGATGGAGCATCTACAGGTGAATTTGAGGCACTGGAATCTGCCGGGACAGAGCCAGACGATGAAACAGTAGAAAAATGCAAAAGAACTGGGAAAAGCTCGTTGGCCTAAATGAAAGAATAAATAAAAGAATAAGTCGAAAGATGCTGCCGTCAGAAACCATTATCCTTGAGAAGATGGTTTCTATCGAGGCAAGAGCATTTTGTTGTTGTTTCACATTTGCTTTATCGTTTGCTTGAGGAATTAAATTTCGTATATTGAATAATAAACAGATCTTATATTATACTGTACAGTGCAGGAGTGGTAACTGTTCACAGGTAATATTCCGTGAAGCACTGCGATTTTGTGCAAAGTTGCCATGAGCTTGAGGAACAGTAAAGATTAATATACAGTATTTTATGAGAAGGAATTTGCACCGAACGAGCATGAATATATCAGCACATCCCAGAATTCTGGTCGAAAAGACAATACGAGATCAACAAAGAAATGCTTGAATGATATTTTGGGGAAATCTGAGAAGAACTGGCAGGAAATGGTCCGAAGCCTGGAAAATTTACTTGAAAAGGAACACTGGAATCAGCTTGGAAAATATCCGGTCATTTCTATCGAAGATGCCCTGGACATTGATGGATACGAACTCAGGATTATGGGAGAGAAGAAGTGGCTGGATGAGTTTATTCGGTGATTGCTGTGATTTGCAAGTCTTGATCTTGCAGATGTTAAGAGAGCATACAAACTTGTACCAGACTGTTTCAGACTTTTTGTGACAAGCATACTGAATCACCGTATCGAGAATGCAATTGCCACTTTTGAGAAGGAATACAGACGATTATCTCACCAAAGCCTGCCAATCGCCGGGATTCGTCTATATGGTGGAAAGATTCCTGAATCATTATTGAAGACAGAACCAGATATGGGAATTCTGGGACTTTAACATTAAGAACTTTAAAGCAACAAAATATAACCTGATCTTGGTGTAGAATCAAGGAGACTGCATCCTTCAAAAGTTTTTTGTGAGATAGAGAGGTCTTTTTTTTTGCATCCTGTTTATTTGTTGCAATCAAGGGAAAGCAACAAAACGGAAAATTTGTTGAGTTTTGGAATGGAGCGTGACAAAACTATCATGAAGAAGCTGGAAGAGTTTTGTAATCAGACTTTGAAATTTACAATAAGAAGATTCTAGTGTGCACAGTTGCTGTGGCATTTTTATCTGAAGGATGAGAATATGTTCCCGTGGCAGGGATGGTCGACCGGGCTAAGCTCGCAAAGCAGCACATTGTAGATGAATACCTTAAGCCATATGCAGTGTTCGATCAGAAGATGGAGATGGAATATATTGATAAGGCGGAAATCGCAGCTGACATTCGAAGAAGCAATCGTAAATGAAGAACTGGAAGTGTATTATCAGCCGATTGAGACCCTGTTACAGGCAGGATTATGTCAGCAGAGGCATTGGTTTATTGGATAGAAATCCAAATCACTGAAGGACAGGATTTATTTCTCCTGGTATATTTTGTACTGAAACTGGAGGGAGGATGGCTCTGTTTCAAGACTTGACCGTTATGTTTTTCAGAAGGTGCGTTCCTGAAACCGATATCTCGGGCAGATATGAAGAAAGGGCTGAAGGTTGTTCCGGTTTCCATGAATCTTTTCATGGATGGATTTTTATGATGAGGCACTGATTAATGAAATCGTCGATTTTCTCAACATCCGGAGTTTCCGTCGGAACTGACCGGTTTGAGATCACAGAAACTTCCTATGCGGCACTGAGGAGAATGTCGGTAGGGCATTCTTGAACGCAGAGATCAAGAAAAAAGGACAAACGGATTCTTCTGGATGATTTCAGGAAGTGGATATTCCAGGCAATATGCTTCTGCAGGAGGTTTTCCTTGATATCCTCAAGATCGATATGTCTTTTACGAGAGAGATTGATGATGAATTCAAACGACAAAAAGGCTGATTCCACTGATCATAGAGACAGCACATGCACTGGACGCCCAAAACCGTTTCCTTTGGGGATGCAGAAACAAAGGAACGGGTGGAATTCCTCCAGAAACCATGGATCTGCGATTATGCGGCATTCAGGGATATTATTTCTCTCAACAAGTTGAAAAAGATGAGTTTTTCGGAAAAACTGGATCAGAATTCCTGAAAACGTTCACAAAAACAAACATAAATCTCTGATAAGATAATAGCATATGAACGACAAGGAACTCGGTGTAACTGTTTACAGGTAATATCCCGAAGGTGTTTTGCCATGAATATGGCAAAATCCCGAGACATACAGGTAGAAAAATGAACAATGGATCACCGAAGGTGATTTGGAATGTCAATGAACCAAGTTATGAGAATGAACGGAGTGAACATCGTTCACAAAAAAAAATTCCAGTCGTGTGAGAGTGACAAGAAAAAAAGATTTGATTGGGAGGAATCAGAGATGGAAGCCCCGAAAATTCTTATAGTAGATGATGAAAGCAGGATGAGAAAAGCTGGTGAGAGACTTTCTCGAAAAAAAGAATTTTGCAGGTTCTTGGAGGCAGGCGACGGTGAAGAAGCAATGGATATTTTCTACGAGGAAAAAGATATCGCCCTCATCCTTCTGGATGTCATGATGCCGAAGATGGACGGATGGGAAGTGTGCCGGAGGTACGTAAGAATTCCAAGGTGCCGATCATCATGCTGACAGCGAGAGGTGATGAGAGGGACGAGCTCCTTGGGATTTGACCTCGGAGTAGATGAGATACATTTCAAAACCATTCAGTCCGAAGATTCTGGTTGCGAGAGTGGAGGCCATTCTTCGAAGAACAGGACAGGATGCAGGAAATGATGTTCTGTCAGCCGGTGGAATTGTGATCGACAAGGCTGCACATCAGGCGACTGTTGACGGGGAGCCTATGGAACTGAGCTTTAAGGAATTTGAACTTCTGACTTATTTCCTTGAGAACCAGGGGATCGCTCTTTCCAGAGAGAAGATTTTTGAATTCTGTATGGAATTATGATTATTTCGGCGATGCCAGAACGATTGATACGCATGTCAAGAAACTGAGAAGTAAGATGGGTGCGAAGGGAGAATATATCAAGACAGTCTGGGGAATGGGTTATAAATTTGAGGTGGATGAATCATGAAATGTTTACACGAAAGATTCAGAAGAAGCACAAGACCAGGAAATTTCATCCGCTTCGCACAGATAGCAGTCCTGTTTATCGGACTGCTTCTTCTTTCTATGATCGTCATAACACTGATCAACGGACTGTTTCTGGAACATTATTATATCAGCAGAAAAACAGAAGTTCTGAGAGATGCGGTGCAAAAATCTGGAAAATCTTGATGTAGTAACGGACTCCGGACGGAAACAGCAGTGCAGAAATCTCAGATCAGATATTTACAGGACTGCTCTGAGAATAATCTTACCTGGGTGATGATCACAGCGGATGGTCAGACGATATGTTACTGTCGGAAATAATGAGGATCTGCTGGAATCACAGGCTGGTAGGATATATTTACGATCTGGACCGGAAGAAGGGTAAGGAAAAAAGTCCTTCAGAAATGACAGCTATGTGATCCAGCAGGTAAGTGACCGCTTTGCCGGAATGGAGTATGTAGAAAGCTGGGGAGAACTGGGAAATGGATGCTATTTTTATGATCCGTACCCCGCTGGAGAGTATTCGTGAGAGTGTTGCAATCTCCAACAGTTTTTATTTCTATGTGGGTCTTGTGATCATTGCTCTGCAGTTTGACTGATGTCTGGGTGGTCACGAAGCGTATCACAAAGCCTATCAGTGAACTGACGCGGCTTTCTACCAAGATGAGTGAACTGGATTTTGATGCAAAGTATCACAGCCAGGCAGGTAATGAGATTGATGAGCTTGGAGTGAACTTCAACAGAATGTCCGAACAGCTGGAAAAGACAATCTCAGAGCTTAAATCAGCGAACAATCAGCTCCTAAGGACATCGAAAATAAGGAAAAGATTGACAGGATGCGTCAAGGAGTTTTTGAATAATGTTTCTCATGAGCTTAAAACGCCGATCGCACTGATACAGGGATATGCCGAGGGACTGAAGGAAAATATTCAGATGACCCGGAGAGCAGAGGAATTTTACTGCGATGTCATCATGGATGAAGCGCCAAGATGAACAAGCTTGTCAAGAACCTGCTGACACTGAATCAGCTGGAATCCGGTCGGGATGAGGTGACCATGGAGAGATTTGATATTGTAAGTCTGGTTCGGAGGAGTCCTCCAGTCTATGGATATCATGATCCAGCAAAAAGAAGCAAAAAGTGAATTTTTGAAGCATCGGATCCGGTCTATGTCTGGGCAGATGAGTTCAAGATCGAGGAAGTTGTGACGAACTATACCAGCAACGCACTGAATCATCTGAACGGTGAGAAGGAGATCGAGATCCGTGTGATCCCGGAGGATGACCGTGTCAGAGTGACTGTATTTAATACAGGAACCCGATCCCGGAGGAGGATATTCCGAAACTGTGGAACAAATTTTACAAAGGTAGATAAGGCAAGAACCAGAGAATATGGTGGAAGCGGAATCGGGCTTTCTATCGTAAAAGCCATCATGGAAGGCCTGCACCAGCAGTATGGTGTACAGAATTATGACAATGGCGTAGAGTTCTGGTTTACGCTCGACCGCAAAAATGATTAAAAAAGAGCAGATGTAAAGAAACCACTTTGCATCTGCTTCTTTTTGCTTATACTTGCACATGACAGTTGCTTTTTGGAGAACTGTGTTATATGAAAAAAGACAGGATGTGAGGCGCGAATGATAGGTATTATTGATTATGATGCAGGAAATATCAAAAGTGTAGAAAAGGCACTTGCATATCTTGGGGAGGAAACGGTTGTATCTCGTGATCCCGAAGTGCTGACAAAGGCAGACAAGGTGATTCTTCCCGGTGTTGGAAGCTTTGGAGGCAATGGAAAACCTGCATAAGTATGGTCTGATTCCGGTAATAAAGGATATGATAAAGGAAGGAACTCCTTTTCTTGAATCTGTCTGGGGCTGCAGCTCCTTTTTGAGAGCAGCGAGGGGGACACCTGGCATGCTGAGGACTTGAAATAACGGAAGAGTCGTAAAGGGAATCAATTTTGTTAATTTAAGAGATGCCGGAGATCCGGTAGAGGTCGCAGCAGCTTATGATATAGCCGGAGCAGATGAAGTGGTATTTTTTAGATATTACGGCAACTTCAGATGCGAGAGAGACCGTTGTGGACATGGTGCGCAAGGTAGCAGAAAAGGTTTTTATACCATTTACGGTAGGCGGTGGTATCCGTACGGTGGAGGATTTTAAGGTACTGCTTCGGGAAGGTGCGGATAAAATCTCTATCAACTCTTCTGCCATTAACAATCCGCGTCTGATCAGTGATGCGGCAGATAAATTCGGCAGCCAGTGTGTGGTAGTGGCGATCGATGCCGGAAAAAGAGCCGATGGTTCCGGCTGGAATATCTATAAAAACGGCGGAAGGATCGATGTCGGCATGGATGCCGTGGAATGGGCAATGCAGGCAGATCGGTTAGGAGCCGGTGAGATCCTTTTAACCAGTATGGACTGTGACGGAACAAAAGCAGGCTATGACATCGAATTGACACGTCAGATTACAGAAAATGTTTCGATTCCGGTCATTGCATCGGGTGGTGCGGGAACCAAAGAACATTTTTATGAGGCACTGACAGACGGAAAAGCAGATGCAGCGCTTGCCGCTTCTCTTTTCCACTATAAAGAATTAGAGATTATGGATTTAAAAATTATTTAGCAGATAAAGGTGTACCGGTGAGGAGATAATGCTATGGCAATGATCACGAATGACTGGCTGCCTGCTTTGCAGGAGGAGTTTAAAAAGCCATATTATAAAGAGTTATACCAATTTGTACAAAAAGAATACAGTACCGCGGTGGTATATCCTCCGGCGGACGATATTTTCAATGCACTTCATCTGACACCGTTAAAAGATGTCAAAGTGTTGATCTTAGGACAGGATCCGTATCACAACGTGGGTCAGGCACATGGATTGTGTTTTCGGTAAAACCGGATGTGGACATTCCGCCTTCTTTAGAGAACATCTATAAAGAGTTGCAGGAGGATTTGGGATGTTATATCCCGGATAACGGTTATCTGGTCAAATGGGCAGAGCAGGGAGTGCTGATGCTCAATACGGTATTGACAGTGCGGGCGCATCAGGCAAATTCCCATCAGGGAAGAGGCTGGGAACAGTTTACGGATGCGATCATCCATGCCGTGAATGCACAGGACCGTCCGATCGTCTATATGCTCTGGGGCAGACCGGCACAGAGTAAAAAACCGATGCTGACCAATCCGAAGCATCTGATCTTAAAAGCACCACATCCAAGTCCGTTATCGGCATACCGGGGATTTTTGGCTGTAAGCATTTCAGCCAGGCAAATGAGTTCTTAAAAGAGCATGGGATCGAACCGATCGACTGGCAGATCTCTGAGAGGATTGCTTTAAAAGCATTACAAAAATGCACAGAAGATTTTTCATGGTTCTCTGATCTATGGGCAATCGTAGGCGGAATTGTGGCACTGGTGTGTTTGTTTGGGGGCGAGGTTCATCATTCCGAGTAATCAGCCCAATGCGGTGCTGGCACTCCAGATCCTGTCTCCAACGATCTTCCTTTCCGGAATCCTTGGTGTGTACAGAGGATATTTCCAGGCATACCGAAATATGATGCCGACTTCCATCTCACAGATCCTGGAACAGATCTTTTAATGCGGCAGTCAGTCTGATCGCTGCGTGGATGTTCATCAAATATTTTGCAGACGGCAGTGATGGAAGTGTCGCAAAATGGGGAGCAGCCGGTTCTACTGTGGGAACGACTGCAGGTGTTGTGATCGCACTTCTGTTTATGCTTCTGTGTATGGTGTGAATCGCAGAAATATCAAGAGAAGAGTAGCAGGAGATCATTATCATGAGGCAGAATCTTATGGTGAGATCCTGAAATCTGATCATCCTGATCGTTTCTCCGATTATCCTGAGTTCTTTTATTTACAATATCAATGGTTATCTCAATGGTGTCCTGTATTCGAGATCATGGGAAAACATGGCGTGGATTCCGATACGATCAGTATGCTTTTATGCAGAATATGCCACTTATTTTATGAGTATCATCAACATCCCGCTGACACTTTCCAGTGCAGCTCCGACATCCATGATACCGGAGGTTTCTGCCCTGTATGCGACTGGCGATATCGATGAAACAAGGAGAAGAGTAGACCAGACGGTACAGCTTTCCATGTTTATTTCCATTCCGTGTGCAGTCGGTCTTGCTGTCCTGGCACAGCCGATCGTATCTCTGCTCTTTGGAGGAACAAACGGTGTTGCAGGGAAGCTTCTTATGCTGGGTTCCTTTACGATCCTTCTGAATGGAATGTCCAATATTTCCAACGGTGTTCTTCAGGCAATCGGAAAGCCGAAGATCCCGATGATGACTGCAGCAGTGGCGCTTTTGGTCGATGTGATCGTGGTTGTTGCTACTTTTGATGTTTACAGATCTTGGCATTTATGCGCTTCTGGTGGCGATGATCGTCTATGCGGTCGTTGTCTGCGTGATGAATGATTTCTTTATGAAAAAATATCTGGATTATAAGAATCCATGGAAGACCGCCTATGTAAGCCCGATCATTGCTTCTGTTGTTATGGGAGTAGTGGCAGCAGGGGTATATTATGGCTTACATGCCATAGTGCCGTCCAATATTATCTGCCTTGGTGTGTCGATCATCCTGGCAGCGGCAGCGTATTTTCTGGTTTATGTTATGGTAGATAAGAGTGCTGCCGAGCGTTTGCTTCGAATACCAGGCGACATATCTTGTCAGAATTGCAGATAAATTTTTCACAGATAATGAACAAAAGAGCATTTTCGGAATCCTCCGAAAATGCTTTTTTTAAGTATACAATACTACCTGTGAACAGTTATTTTCAAAATCCTGAAGTTGGTCATTGTCATTTGTAAAACTTTGTCGTATAATGTTACGGAATTCGATTAAGAAACACTTTTTAATAAGAAGTAATACATTTTATTACAAAGAAACACGTTACATTCATAACTGTATGATACAGTTTATGACGAGGAGGTCGATTTATTGAATACATACACATTGGGAATTGACATCGGATCCACGACAGTAAAAATTGCGATTCTTGATGAGCAGGAGAATCTTTTGTTTGCAGATTACGAACGTCATTTTGCAAACATCCAGGAAACACTGGCTGATCTGTTGGAGAAAGCCCATGCAAAACTTGGAGAGATGACACTCTGCCCGGTGATCACAGGTTCCGGTGGTCTGACACTT
>VOFG01002476.1_pt1 | contig 22967 bp, 29 predicted proteins | sample 5384171 | NCBI WGS metagenome assembly VOFG01 (sample SAMN12384726, study PRJNA508395) | human gut metagenome | isolation source: healthy gut F | host: Homo sapiens | reverse complement strand
TAATCCTATTTTAAATAACTGATGATGCTGCCCTCACCACAGAGCGCGAAATCTGGCATCGTCCGCCTGGAATCATCTGATCAGGCACGGCTTCGCTGTTCACCGCGTTGGCACAAATGAATACATTTATGGATATCGCAATCGAGCAGTATCCGTTTTGACAGCAATATAGATGCGGGTACCAAAAGAAAAAGACGGCCATATTCTGGTTTTGCCAGAGAAGATAGGGACAATTTGCGGCAGGTCTTATGATACAAACATCCAAAGAACTTGCCTGGTTACCGAAAAGGAAAGGGGCGCTTGCCCAACCGCGTTGTTTTCTTCTGTGATGAGTTCGAACGCCTGCCTTTTGACGTGGAGGCGCTGTTCAGCGCAGGTCGCTCCGTGGTATCACACTGGTACCTCATCCAATCGCTGGCGCAGTTGGAGAAGAATTACGGCAGAGAAGGCGCAGAAATATTGACTGACAACTGTCAGGATACCATCTTCGGCGGCTTTGCGCCCAACAGTCAGACGGCGGAGCAGCTCCAAATCGCTGGGCAACCGCGCACGGTACTCAAGCGGCTCTGTCAGTAAGTGGTGGTTACCTGACCAGCCTGACAGCAGATGACAGAGCGTCCACCGATGACGCCGACGAGTTGAAATCCATTCCCAAGGCAGCTTTGTGGTGATGGAACATTATCCCATGACGAAGGTTGCTTCGATTGGTATTACCTTTGGCGTCGTATGCAACCTGAACACGCGGCGCGGCTCAGGCCTACGCCAGCCGTCAGAATTGTTCCCAAGTATCAGCAAAAGATGGCAAGAGCAGCACCAGCCGCATGCAGCAGCAGGCATCGACCACACAGAGAAGAGCACCTGCTCGGCCATGGGACCCTTGCCAGCGAGGACACAGTCATTATTACTTTTGGCATCTGAGAGATCAGAGCGTCTCATCGCGCCAGGACGGTCTATATGTACTTACAACGTTCCAACGTAGGAGACACCTGCGTCCGCAGAATAGCGGAGGACGAAGCTGTCCCGGCCGCACCGTGCAGCGGGCGTTGACAGATTTGGAACGCTCACGGGTTTTCTGAGCGACCATCGCCGCCGTCCCAACGGCAGCCTGGACCAGCAACCTGTACCGCGCCGCGAGGCAGCACCTCCCGCCATGGGGGAGGTGCGCTCTTGAACTGTCATGGTGGCAGCGTCACCATGGCGCACCCGGAAGGACTCACTCCATCGGAGGTACTACAGAGGAAAGAATGAGACAAGACTTTGTAGCTGTAGAGTGAATGCCATACTGGACCTGTGTTTGTTCAATAGGAGTGATAGTCATGTTCTATACCGATGAATAGGGTGCCCAGATCAGCAGGCCTGCCTGGCCTATTTGGGTGCGGGAATGCCAGTGAAAGGCTCGAATCGTATACCCGGATTTCCAGCGAAGACTCCAAAGCCAGCCACCGACGAGGGACGATTATGTTTTGGCTGGAGAATGCGCTGTTGTTCCTCCGTCCATATTGGCGGAGCGACCGCGAGGAGGCGATGCTTATGACAGCTTCACATACGCAGACACTGGCACGGAGAACGTAATAAAATTGATGACAGCGTATCGCCTCGATACACCCTTCATTTTTATTCGGCAGTATTCCGTGTTTCACGTCCTTGAGCATCTTTGCTGGGGATCATAGACGCGCTGATGAGATCGGCAGGATCAACTTCCAGTGCATCCGCAATATCGAAGAACACATCCAGCGTGAAGTTGTAAAGCCGTTCCGGCGCTTCGATGACGCTCATGAAGTGAACGGTTGATACCAGCTTTCTCCGCACAGTTTTTCCTGGGTGACATTCCACGCAGCTTGCGGAGGGTGACGATGGCAATGCTGATTTGGATAAAGCGGTCATTGTTTTTGAACGAAACAGTTTTACTCATGCGGAATGTCCTTGCCTTCGTGGTATGGGTAAATTATACTGTTTCACGCCACTTTCTGTCTGAAATAGAAAGGTTTGACACGAGATGCGGCAATAGTATAATCTAAAAACAATCAAATGCTTTTCCTAATAAGACAAAGATATTGTTGCAGACAAGGTGAACGATGAAATGGACAAACTGATACGTTGTGGGCGATTATCGGGCAGCATCCTATGCGCTTTCCGTGGGCTTCGATGAAGAAGATGAGTCCAGTGGCAAAATGAAGACGGAACTGGCGCAGCAGATCATGGTGCTGCGCCAGAATGGTGTCGCAGTTCCTCGTGTCGTGACTGTGGTGGACTGTACGCCGCTGAGATCATCAACGGTCTGCGGACGACTGACCACGATCTGATGCGTTGCTGTGCTATACACCCCATGAGGAGCAGGCGCCAAAATGGGCGCCCATTTGGAACGGTACTGGATATGCTGACCGCCCGCACCTACCTGTTCTGTTGCAAGAAGCCATAACCGGGCGCGCAGCTCCAAGCTTCACAAGAAGATCATCGACTCGCCGATGTGGTGCCAGTACTACGATACGGACATACCGGCCAGCAGTGTGGAGATAGAGCGTTGGTCTACGCAGAGGGCAGCACAAGTCGCTGGTGCTGCTGCATCCGACAGAACTGACCACGGGCAAAACAGATCCTCCGCTGCCCATGACAGCGAGAGCGACAAGATCATACGTGTGCTATACTGTCGGCACGCCAAGGAGGTGTCTGAGATGGTGTTCAATACCATATCCGTGAAATGACGGTGGAAACAAGTGCAGAGATTTTCAGACGCACTTTTGTCCATGTGGGAGAAGTCTCCTGCCCTGCCAGCAGTGCAGTTAATATTCGCTGGACGTCCGTTCTTTGACTTTGATCATCCGCGACCATCTGGCGGAGCTGACTGCGCCTGTATGCCTGCATCTGCATGCGGATGTGCCGGGCAGCTGTTGATGAAGGTGGTGGCGTTGAAGCAGGAAAGGTCTGTACCGCAAGAGCTTCTCAGCGGTGGGAGCGGGAAAACGCCGGGGAGCCCAGATGTTGCTGGCGGGCACCTGCGACCAGTGCGACGCGAAAAAGCGGTCCCGGTGGCAGACGCAGTTGCTGCGCTATCCACGAGGCGCTGGGCGGCGATGGAGGGCTGTTTGCAGCACTACTTCCACCTGCCCATGCTGTGGGCAGGGATGGCAGCGCCGGACTACTTTGCACTGGTGGGCGGTCTGCTCCATCTGGTGATTAACGAATGACGGGTGTATCAGTCGATACACCCGTCATTTTTTCATTCTTCGCGGCGTTGGCGGCGGCGCGAGCCTTGTCGCGGTTCTTGCGTTGAGCGACGAGATCGGCCTTGGCCTGCCGCTTCGCCTTCGTTCCTGCATGAGGCCTCCTGCCGCTGGTACCCTGCCTCGTAGCGGGATAGTGATGCTCCCGGCGGCTTGTACTGGTGGTGCAGCTCTGCGGGCCTTCAGCGCCGCAGACCAGTTGCCGAAGCGTTGGGCAATGTACGCACCACCCACGACCTCGCAGGTGCGGGCGTGACGCATCGACGCACTGACGTACATAGGCGATGAGGTCGGCATCGCTGACGGTTTCGTATTCTATCGCAAAAGCCTCGTCCTGCGCTTGCAGGGGCTTCAATGGTGCGTTTGACGATCTGCTGGTGCAGCAGGTTATCCCCGTTGACCTGTGGCATTTTTATGGTCCCTCCTGGGCATAATAAACTCAGCCAGATGGGCGACATCCTTCGTAAATCAGCATCATTCAGGAAGCACTTTCGCCATCGGCTATGGTAAACGATAGCATTTGTGGGGCGGGAAGTCAAGTATGGCATCGGTGTCAGGGCGAAAACAGTCGCTGGAGACCGAAACAGGAGGTTTATCCGCTGTGCCTTCCGCGATGGATGATAAAAGGGTGTTCGCCGTCAAAAATCGCGTCAGGAGGATTACGAAATGCCACGCAGAGGGAGAATATCTAAAAGCGCGGCGATGGCCGCTGGGGAGGCCGCTATATTGAGGTCGGGATGCCGAGGGACGGGCGCAGTACGGCTACACCTACGCCACCACAGCGCCTGTTGGGAAAAACGGCGGCAGCGTTCGCGGAGCTGCCCAGAGATCACGCCAAGCAATAACATGATTGCCGGAGGCCAGGAGTCATTTTCACGGAGCGGGAGCAGCGGAGGCCGGAAGCGACCACCGTCACGATACCGATGTGGTGGCGGTATCCACGCAGCTGGGCGCTGCGTTGCTGTGCATACGCCGACGGAGCAGCGTGGTAGCGGATTTTTGCTGGTGGTTTCCGAGCAGGGCCTGGTCGGCCAAAAAGTACACGGATGTTGGCGTGTTGTTGCGGGTCATCCTGCGGACGGCGGCCATGGGATGCTTCGCACGGGGTAAAACGCCGAGCTGCCAGTGTGTAAAAAGCGGTAGAGATAGTTCACCGAGCCGAGATCCTGCTGGCGCATCATATCGTAACGAGCCTGACCTGACCGGCCTTGTGTCCTTTTTGACACTGAACAGCGGCTCTCAATTCAGAGAGTTGCGCTGCGGTGGTCGGATGGTCGACCTCCACGCAGGTTTTTCTGTGGTGAGCGGGAGGTACAGCGGATCTAAAGGCTGCACAAGACCTACTGTGCAGTCAGCCCAAGAGCGAATCGTCGCTGCGAGAATACCGCTGCCAACTGATATCCTGTCCCTGCTGGCAGCGCACAGACCCGAGAACGCGGGCAGCTTCTGCCTGCTGATTGCTTTCCGGTATCCGCTGGAACCGTACTATGGCAGAACCGATATAGGTCGCTGTTGAAACGGGCGGGCGTCCCATCGAAATTTCCATGCCCCCTGCGGCATACCTACGCCACACGCCGCATCGAGCAGTACGTGGATGTCAAGATGTGTCATGAAATGCTGGCCAGCGACGTGCGGATCACGCCAGTAAAACCTATGTCCATGTCTCCTGCGGCATAAGCAGCAGGCGGTGCAGAGCATCTGCTTTCCTGCCCATCTGCGAAAACGCGGGTCTGCGCCGTCGAAATCCCGTCAGGCGTAGCAAAAGCCGCCGCACGACAAGCGCGCGGGCGGCGCAGGTTTCCTGAATGATGCTGATTTACGAAAAGCTGTGCCGTCCGCGCAACAGATATTTGGTGCGGCAGGTGTGTAATCCAAATCACCTGGTCTATATCAACGGCGAAACACAGCTGGCAGAGCTGGAACGGACGCTGCACTTCCCCGGACTGCGAAGCCGCCAACGAGCTGCGGCGGCACCCCAGCGGAGGGCTTTACACTGGCAAATTTCCGCGCACCAGCGGACGGCTGTTCGTGCCTGATCTGACCGGCGAGCACATCGAGATGGCGAAACATCTTCTCATGCTGGGGATCTTCGTCGCCGAATGCAGTCCACCGCCGCTTCAAGCACATGGAGCGCGTCCACTGGCGTCAGCTTATCCTCCTCGCGGAACGCCCAGACTGGTGGTTTCTCTTCGCCGTGGCCACTTTCTGCCGCAGTCGGTCGATACGCCCGCAAACGCCGTCGTGTCCTTCGTCTGCGCCATGCAGGTGCAGACCTTCCGCAAGGTGCGCGGCCATGCTTACGCCAGCACCATGTGCATCGGCAATATGCGCAGCGGCACCGAAGCACTGTGCGTTTACTTCCACACGCACGACCGCGAGGTGCTGCACAAGGCGCTGACCTACTTCGGCGTGATCGGCGTGTTCGCCGCCGGCGCGGGGCTCGGCACGTGCTCACGGCGCGCTTCGGCATCCGCGGGATCTGGCTCTCCTGCGCACTGCTGGCGGTCAGCTTTCTCATCATGTTCATCCACCCAGTGGCCGCCCCTGCATCCTCAAGAGCTTCGGTATATCCCAACATCGAAGAAGTTACCGGCGTGATGACCAGATCGAGGGATGGATCGTCAACGGAACGCGGACTGCGGCTTTCGCGTCTGCCGTCGGTGAAGCGCTTTCTTGCAGACCTACGCCCTGCACCGGGACGAATTGGCAGGTCATCGCCCCCTGTGACCACCCTCACGATCACGACCCGTTCCTGTGTCGGCGCTGGCGGAGGAGCCGTTCATCCAGCTGGAGGAGGGCGACGACGCTACGAGATCATGGCGGCCTTTGACGAGATGGGCATCCGCCCCAGCATGAAGTACATCGCCCAGGAGGATCGGACCATCCTCGCGGTGTCCGGAGGGTTGGGCATCATCTGCTGCCGGAGATGATGGTGCGCCACAGCCCCACGCCCATCAAGGTCTGCCATGCGCCGCTGCGCATCTTTACCGTACCATCGGCATCGGCGTCCAGCGACAAGAAGGTTCTTTCCAACTCCACCCGTCTGTCGTATATTATGCGATCGTGGCGGAGAACGAATGCTAAACGTTCAACTTTCGCTGCGTGCTATTGAGAACACGTCATAATACAGACGTTCTATACGGCTTTGCGGAACGAACAAGTTCGACGCCGCAAAAATGTAATCCTTCATGAAATGAAATACCTCTTGCAAACGGCGGGTGTTCATCATAGCACCTGTAGCCCCCGAAAAGTGAATAGCTTATCGGTCTGAAACGCTGCGGCGTTGCGTGAAAGTTGAATGTGGGTCAAAGTCCTGGGCGAACAGGTCACCGTGAGGCCCTCTGAGGCAGGAGAGATAAGTCGTGTCGCGCCGGTAAGTCACACGCACAATGCCTGAAAACCGGAGCTGCATGAACGGGGCTTCGCGCCCGTTTACGAGAGAAGGTCGTCGGCATTTGCCGGCGCTTTTGCATGAAGTCAGGGCACCTATGGGGACGGAAAGGTGTTTGAAAATGGGAGAACGCAGAAATATGTCTGGCAGGGACGCCAATGCGGAACGGCTATCCGCCATCTTTTTAGAGGATATGGTTGGGAGCGTAAAGCCTCCACGCTGAGTGCTACCGCAACATCCAATGCCATTATCCCGTCGGCGCTGGGCGAGTGCGGCAGCGGAACTGACGGCGGCGGAGATCAACGCACTACATCCAGCGGTTACAGGAGGAATTATTCGCCCAAGCTGGCGAGAAATCGGTGGCCTTCTGCTGCGGATCGTGGTATGGCCGGTGTGGGCTACGGCGAGGATGTGACGCTGCCGCGTGCGGCAGAAGCGCCGTGGAGGTGTTCACCGAGCGAACTGAAGCAGATGGGACAGGTCATCCTGCGCCGCCCAGACAGACGGGCGTGCTGCTGACGGCCTACACCGCCTGCGGCTGGGAGAGAGCTGTGCGGCCTGCAATGGCAGGACGTGGACGTCGGCACGCGGGACTGCTGCACATCCAGGGACGGTGAGGCATCGCGCAGAAAGGCGGCGGGACGTGCCTGACGGTGCAGCCACCGAAAACGGAAAATTCCGAACGCTGGATACCCATTCCGAAAGAGATGCTGCGGATGCTGAAGCCAGAACAAAGCAGCCGACAGCTACCTGCTGACCGGCGGGGGAGATCGTCCCCGACCCGCGGCGTGCAATACCGCTATAAGGTTGTTGTTGGAGCGCTGCGGTGTGCGGTATCGGAATTTCCATTGCCTGCGGCACAGCTACGCCACACGCTGCGTGGAGCGCGGCGTGGACGAAAAGCGTCAGTGAGCTGCTGGGCCACGCCGATGTTCGCACCACCCTGCGGCTGTACGTCCACTCGTCTATGGACTACAAGCGCAGGCCGTGGAGGATTGGCTTCCTCAAAGAATAACGTAAAAAGGACGCCGAAAGGCGTCCTTTTCTCAAAAATGGCACAAAATTTTCGCAAAGTAACATACTTTGCGAAAACTTTCAACCGAATAACAGTATATACCAGCCGTTTTCCGTGTCAACAACGAGTTCAAATTTTCGACACAGCATAAGCCGGAATGCCTTGCAGCGCAAAGGCACGTTCCGCGCTTTCGCAAAGTATGTTGCTGCGGCAAAAAGCGGATCAAAACCGGGAAATTTCATGGCTAAGTTCTGTGACGTTGTGTGGCTGTGCTGCGTTGTAAAGACGATTTTTTCGTCAGGGTACAGCAAAGACGCCGGTAGCAAACCCGCGGACGGCACTGTGGTACAGAGGAAACGACCGAAACGACTTTGAGCCGCTGGGCAATACCCGCCATTGGGACGCGAGTCCTGAGAAGGTAGGTCGTGTACGAGGAGATCCCGTGGCGCAGACGAGTAAATTACACAGAAGAACTTGTTTGCAGCGGCGCTTCTTCGTTGTGACGAGGGTAAGGAGTGTACGCTGACGAGATTCGTCAGCGTTTTTCTTCTCCATCACCATAGGGAGGAGTATGTCCATGAGCCATTTCAACCCCAACCAGCATTTTGATGTTGAGAACTGGCGCGACCAGCAGATCGCCCTAGCGCACCAGAGGACGCGCTGGCGGCGCGACGCGGCGTTTGCCGAAAAAAAGTACGCCGGAGACGCCCTTGCGGGAGTTGGCCCAGTATCTGACCCGGTGTTGCCTGTACCCTGCGCCACAGCCCAGCACCCTGCGAGGTGGACGGCGGCGCGTTTATCGAACAACAACGCTTCGGAAGCTGGGACGCCCTGCGGGCGATGTCTGCCGCCCGCTCGGATGATGAAGCTGAACAGCGGCTCGCTACCGCAGGAGCGGCGGTACAGGGAGCCGCTGTTTTGGCGGAGTAAGGAGAAAAAGCGGCAGAAGCAGATCGAGAAAAAAGAACCTGCGGCAGAACCAACTGGCCCACGAAAAGGCCGTGAAGCGCCGCGCAAAACGGGCAGCAGCCGAGGCTAAGCGCTGCCGCCGAAAACCACCAACCCTTGTCAAGCCGAGACAGTCTGAACGGAGACTGTCAGCTTTCCATAAGGGTGGGAGGGAAAACCCTCCCACGCTTCCTCAAAAAATCCAAGGCGAACGCCTTTTTAGATAGAGAGAAGATCACACGACCCGCACCCTCGAATTTCGCCCCGCAGGCAACGCGAGGGCGCGTGGGAGGCTAAAAGAAAGAAAGGAAGAAACGGAATGAAAAAAGAGAATTGTATCATTCCTGATGGCGCTGGTGATGGCGGTCTCGCTGCTGCCGGTCAGCGCCTTTGCTGCTGTGGAGGATGGGGTTTCTTCCGGACGCGTTCGCTGTGGCAGGACAACTGAATGATGATATAGTAGATTCTGGTGTACAAGTATATGCAACTGGTACGCGTGTTGAAACTGAAATTACTCCAATTATAACGTATACGTTGGGAAGCAGTTCTGGCAGCCAAACGGCATCCCTTACAGTTCGGTACGGGAGAATGGAAAACAGGAAGTAAGAAAAAGGGATATAAGTACACGGTTGGTAGAATGTGGATAGCATCACTTCCGGCGGGTGCAGTGGTAACAGATGTGTCTTTTGGGACTGATGCTGGGTACAAAAGATTTTACTATCTACAACGCAAAAAATAGCGGTGGAGAAGAGTATGATTTGATGACACAAAAAGAGGTCAGCAATTTGAACGCGCTTCTTCAGAAAAAAGCCGATTACTTAGTAAATAGTGCGTTTTTCTCTGGATAACATAAAGCAATTTCTTGTACCTGACCAAAAACAACATTAACACTGCTAGACGACATAACTATTCCAACAGAAGCTGTGCAAGGTGTTCTTGTTCGTTATACGTATGAGCTTAAGGCTAACGAGGCGGTCTTAATCCAAATTAGCACTGCCGGTCAAACAATCGACAAAAGTGCTTTGAGGGCTGCTCTTGACAGCGTTCCCACCACGGGCTATTATACCAAAATGACCGTTGAACGGAAGAACAACCAACGAAACGGGCTTCTGGAACGAACTATCTACCATTGTAAAGAAAGCACAGGCTGTCTATGATAATGAAGATGTGACACAGACGAAGGTTGACGAGGCATTGGTCGAATTCAATGCTGCATATCCTGCCGCCATCGACAACCTGATCCCCACGTCCCGCGTGAACGCCACGGCGCTGTATGAGACGCTGAACGCCAAATGGTGTTGGCTGGATGCAGACCACATGTCGAGCACGGCGGGCGACCCGGTCAGCGCCGACAACTGCACCTTCCTGTCCTGGCAGCCCTACGCCAAGGCGCTGAAGGACGCTCAGGCGCTGCTGGACACGCTGTATGAAAACGGCACACCCACCGACGATAACACCGCCGCCAAGCAGGGTGAGGTGGACAAACTGGCCGCTGCGGCTGACGTCCACAGCTGGTGAACAAAGAAGCCTACGCCGCCGCCTATGACAAGTACATGGCGGCCAAGCCGGAGGCCGAGGCCCTGCTACAGCAGTACGACCCCGCCAAGCTGAAAGAGAACGACTACACGGCGGACAGCTGGAAGACCTACACAGACGCCTATGACACCCTGAAGTCCAACGTGGCCTACCGCGTCGTGGGCGGCACCACCGAGGATTACGCCATGCTGAGCAGCTTCAGCCAGCACATGGCGGCGCTGAAAACGCCTATCGCCAGCTGACCAGCGCCACGGGCGTGACGGTGTCTTTCACCTATATCAACAACTTCTCCGCCCTGCATCCCGGCTTCGGCGGCACGAGCCTGTACGCCAACAGCAGCCTGCCGCTGGCAGCGGGCAGCGCAAACCTGCTGGGCGCGTACAACGCAGCCAATATTGAGCTGGATACCCACGATGACACGAGCCTGCCCGGTTATTATTACAGCAATACCGGCGACACCAACCCGCAGTTCCTAGTGTTCATCAACGGCAGCTGCGCGGGACTGTATATCTGGTCTTTCCGCGACAGTACATTATATCCCCAGTATGCTTTGAGCGCGGTGCAGCTGCACAACGGCGACAGTGTGAAAATGGTGCGTGTCGCCATGCCCCAGTTTAACAAGGAGGATTCCAGCGGACTTGACAGCTCGAAATGGAACCTGCTGAGAGCCAGCGAGGAGCACTATCAAAGCAGCGTGGCCCTGATCGACATGACCGCTCCCGGCAGCGCCAAGGTGGGCGACAAGGCGACGTTCTCCGCCACCGTGACGGGAGGCTAACACCACCAACCTGGGCAGCGGCAAGAGCGCCGCGGGCATCACCCTGTTCATCAGCGACCCGTCCGAGACGGAGGCCCTGTCCCAGCCCATCCATAAGACCGCCGCCGCCACCGGCGCGGACGGCAGTCTGCAATACGTGTTCACCAAGCCCGGCTGGTACACCGTGGCCATGTTCAACGTGACGCCGGATGACTACACCCGCGTGGATATCTACGGCAGCACCACCATCGGCGAGTATTACTCCCTGTACGGCGGCGACTACGCCCTGATCCACGTGACCGAGGCGGACGATCTCGCCGCGCTGCTGAAGATGTATCGCGCCGAAAAGGCCGCCGAGGCCAAGGCGTATTTCGACAGCTTCCACGACTATGACTTCACGGCGGAGGGCTACGCCGCGCTCAGGCTCAGTACGAGACCCTGACGGCCAATTTGCTGAAGGCCACCGACCTGACGGCCCTGATGGAGACCTATGACGCGGACTTCGCCCGCTTGAAGGAGCTGGGCAAGGCGGCCATCGACCACGCGGCGGTCATCGCCGGGCTGCGGCAGAACCTGTCCTATCTGCCCGACGATCTGAACGACCTGAACGCCAACTATAAGACGCTGGTGAAGGACATCCAGACGGTCTATGGCGGGCTGAACAGCTATCAGAAGAAGCTGCTGTCCGCCAACGAGACAAAGCGCCTGGACGCGGTGGCGAAGATCGATGCCGACAGTCTGACGGCGCTGGCCGTGGTGAAGCTGGCGATGGGAGCCAATAACGACAATAATTTCCCTATAATAAGGATAACTCACAGGGTGCGGCGCAGTTCGGCTTTGAGACCCTGAAATGGAAGCAGACACCCAACCTCGACGGCACATTGCCCTCTATGAGCGGCAACTGGTGGAGGTTCAGCAGCGGTCTGCCTGCAACGGCAATGGCGGGCGACCATGTGTTCTTGCGCTACTACCTGAACACCACGGACGAGCAGTATTGGCCCGTGTGGTCGGTGGACGGCGGCAAGACGTGGAACCTGACCGAGCCGCTGACGCTGACGAGCGTTCACGGCGTGGATTGGTCTGGCTACTATCTGGCGGAGTATGTTATCCCCAGTGATGTGGGCTGACGGCAGCACGCTGTGACGCTGACGTGAAGATGATCTCCAAGACGGAGTATCAGGCCATGACCGCCGACAGCGAGGACTGTGGCCGCCGCCAGGACTGCCGCTCTCCCGCCTGCAAACGCTGTATAACAGCCTGGGCGACAAGGCAGAGGCCGCCTATGACGCGAGGGGGCGTGGAGAGCATCAACGCCGCCGCCTCTGTCACTGCGGTGGAGTGCCTATCAGTCCGCTGTGGTGGCGATGAAAAAGCCGCCGACAACTACGGCAAGGTGCAGGTCATAGTGGAGAACACCACCTATTCCAAGCAGGACAGAGCACCTTGGGACGGCACGCTGGTGGATACATGGGTCGATCTGTCCGCCGACAGCACCATGATGTCCTGCGTGGCCGCCGCGCTGAAAACCAAGAACGCCACGGTGGTGGGCGCAGAGAGCAACTACATCTCCTCCATCAACGGCTCGGCGAGTTCGACGGCAACAAGAGCGCCGGCTGGATGGGCACGTTGAACGACTGGTTCACCAACGAGGGCTTCATGGCCTTCACCGTGGCCAACGGCGAAACTGGCGGACGGCGATGTCATCGCGTCATGTACACCCGCGAGGGTCTGGGCGCCGGTGGGGCGGCACCTGGGGCTAACAACGACACCACCGCAAGGCGCTGGAGATCCAGGGCGGTAAGCAGCAGCGCCTTCACCCCAGCGAAGGCCGGTGGGCGCAACACGAGAGTACACCCTGACCATCCCGAGGGGCGAAAGTGCTGACCTCACCTTACCCCGCCAGCAATAAGAACTTCCTCACAGATCTTCCTCAATGAGAAGGTCACAGGCGCTTTCGAACTGGCTTATAAGCGCACGGAGAGCATTCCGTGAAGGCGGGCACGATCTATGGCTGCAGCGCAGGCAGTAACCATGAACAATCAAGTGACTTAACCGCGCAGAGTGACGGCGCTAGGCGTAATGCTGCAGGTGGTCAAAATGCCAGCACTTGAGCGCGGACTATGTGAACAGAGCTGATCTCCCGGCTGCCCGGGCCGCGCAAGGCCTACGCAAGCTATCAGGAGATCGCCGGGGCTGCCACCGCAGCGCGCGGTGCTCTTGATGCGCCCTGAGCAAAGGCCGAGCAGGCCAAGTCGATGCATCGAAGCTGGAAAGAAGCTGGAGGATGCGATCAAGGGCTTCCGCGCCATTGACGATGTCAGGGGCACAGATCGATGCGCTGCCCGCTGCGGATAAGGCTGACCACTGCAGGCAGGAGGCCCGCCAAGTCCGCGCAAAAGCCTACAACGCGCTGACGGCAGAGCAGAGGACTATCTGACCGGTGCACAGCTGGAAGATCACAGCCATTACCCCGCAGCGGCGGCCTGGCCACCATGGATGCCGGCTTTGGCTCCGGCAGCAGCTCACTTCTACACCGGCAGCCACACCTTTACCACCGATCTGGAGCCGGGCGGCATCACGGGCGTATTTGTGGACGGAAAGCTCGACAGCCGCTACTACCGTGTCGAAAGCGGTGACATGACGCTGACGGCGGACTATCTCAAGACCCTGCGCGGCAGGCATGCAGTGAAGATCGAAAGCGCTAAGGTGGCCACCGGCCTTTACCTTGAGCGGCAGCGGTGCGGTGCAGTCAGTCGCACCGGTGATCCCGGCGTTCACCATCTACTTTGCCATGGGCGCTGTGAGCTTCACTCGGCTCCGCCGCATGGCTCCGCAAGCGCAAGGAAACCTGATCACAATACTTTCTCTCGTCTCTATGGCAGCAGCAGGCGCATCGCGCCTCCCACTCCCTCAGGCGCTGTGGCTTCCTCAACCGCCGCGCCAAGCTCCTGGCGCAGGAAACCGATCGCAATACTTTCTCTGCGCTCTATGTAAGCAGCAGCAGGCATCGCGCCTCGCCTGCTCTTTAAAGCGCGCAACCAACTTTATTGTTGGCTGTGCGCTTTTCTCTTCGAAAGCTGTCGTTTTCCCTCGCTGCCGGGTCCCTCCGTTTCCGTCATTTGTGATTTTTCAAAATGACGGAATGGAAGAAAACTAATTTCGTGAAAAATGGGAAGAAAAATTTTTTGAAAAAATTTTTCAAAAGTTAGCAACAAAAACAATCACTTCAAACAGGTATTTAGTAAGAAAGAGAACCCTTTCCCGGCAGCAAGGAGGATGACGCTTTGAAACTTCCTGGAATCAGAAAGAGAGCGTCCGGCACATAATTCGACAGCTATTGCAGAAGACTGCGTCGGAAAACGCGCGGATATGCAGCGGTCGGTGCGCCGCAGGCGTGGGGTGTAACTTTTCGGAGTTGCCCCGGGCTATTGCGAAGCTTTGCTCCGGGGCCGTTCACCCCGTCAGAGTTTGAAGTGTACGGATACCGCATCCCGTCAACGATGACCCGCCTTGCGGCAGCGCTGGCCAAGCTCCTGCGGGAAGAAGCGCGACGTCCTGCTGTCTTTCATGGATATGAGTGACCGTGAATCAGGGAGCTGCTGGACATGGCGCGGCGGACAGTCCAACATCGACCGGACAGATACTCTTGCTGAACTCCAGAAAACGAATGGAGGATGACGATGACGCTAATCTTACACATACAAGCCGTGTCCGCAATAAGACGCTGCTCCGTTTTTCAGTGATCCGCGCGGCATCTCAGGGCGATGAAGCCGCCATATGCTGCATTCTGAAGCGTTATGAGGCTACATACGCCGCCTGTCTACACGATGCTTCTACGACGCCGCAGGGAACCTCTACGGCGTATTTAAGGCTGTGCGTATTGGTTCTTCCATCAGAGTTTCCAAAGTGTCCTTTGATGATTGGCTGGATAAACAGAATATGTAGGAGGTTTATTATGGCATCCATCAAAAGGCGTAGAGGCAAATACCATGTTGTCTATTACTATCTCAATGAGGACGGAGAGAAAAAAACAAAAATGGGAATCGTTTGACACGGAGGCAGAAGCGAAACACCGCAAAGCCGAAATTGAGTACAAACAAGGTTCCCGAACCTTTATTGCCCCCAGCAAAACGACCGTTGCCGCGTTCCTTGAGGATTTTGTGAGCCTATACGGAACAAAGAAAATGGAGCCCCAGCACCTATGAAGCCAATACGGGACTGATTCGCAACTACATCAATCCCAAACTTGGCAGTACGTTGATGCAGGATGTAACTTCTATCGCCGCAGACCGTTTTATCTCCGCGCTGCAAAGGACGAAATGCCCCACTTTATAAGAACCGATACAGCAAAACGGAGTATATGACGCCTGCCAATATTGAACGCATCAACAAATTGCTGCGCTGTGCTTTCGGTCAAGCTGTGCGCTGGGACATTATTGCAAAGAATCCCTTTGAAAACACAACGCTTCCGGAAAATCAAGCGCAAACCTCGTGAAATATGGGATGCTGCTACCATTCGCAAAGCACTTGACGAGTGCAAAGACGGAAGATTGTATGTCGCAATCAACCTTTCTTTTGCCTGTTCCTTGCGGATTGGCGAGATTGTCGGCCTGACATGGGATAACATTCACATTTCCGACGCATGGACTCCGGCGACTTGGAGCGTGAGCGCGGCATTACGATTCTGGCCAAGAACACCGCCGTCCGCTATAAGGACGTGAAGATCAACGTGGTGGACACCCCGGGCCACGCCGACTTCGGCGGCGAGGTGGAGCGTATTTTGAAGATGGTCAACGGCGTTATCCTGCTGGTAGACGCCGCTGAAGGCCCCATGCCCCAGACCCGTTTTGTGCTCTCCAAGGCTCTGGAGCTGGGCCATCGGGTCATCGTGGTGGTCAACAAGATCGACCGCCCCGATCAGCGCATCCACGAGGTCATCGATGAGGTGCTGGAGCTGCTGATGGACCTGAACGCCACCCCCGAGCAGCTGGATTCCCCCATGCTGTTCTGCTCCGGCCGTCAGGGTACCGCTTCCTACTCTCCCGACGTGGTGGGCACCGACCTCACCCCGCTGTTTGAGACTATTCTGGAGTATATCCCCGCTCCCGAGGCGGATGTGGACCAGCCCTTCCAGATGCTGGTCAGCTCCATTGACTACAACGAGTTCGTGGGCCGTATCGCCGTCGGCCGCATTGAGCGGGGTACCCTGAAGCAGAATCAGGAGATCATGGTGTGCAACTACCACGATCCCGACGCCGCCCCCAAGAAGGCCAAGGCCGTTTCCATCTATGAGTTTGAGGGTCTGGCCCGGAAGCAGGTGACGGAGTCCACCGCCGGCAACATCATTGCCATGAGCGGTATTCCCGACATCACCATCGGCGATACCGTCTGCGCCCCCGGCGCCGTGGAGCCGCTGCCCTTCGTGAAGATCAGCGCTCCCACGCTGGAAATGACTTTCTCCGTCAACGATTCCCCCTATGCCGGCCGTGAGGGTAAGTTCGTCACCTCCCGCCAGCTCCGGGACCGGCTGTACCGCGAGACCCTGAAGGACGTTTCCCTGAAGGTCTCCGATACCGACCGCGACAGCGCCTTCAACGTGGCGGGCCGCGGCGAAATGTCCCTGTCTATCCTCATCGAGACCATGCGACGGGAAGGCTATGAGTTCCAGGTATCTCCCCCCCGCGTGCTGTACAAGGAGATCGACGGCAAGAAGTGCGAGCCCATTGAGCGTCTGGTGGTGGACGTGCCCGGCGACTGCGTGGGCAGCGTCATCGAGAAGCTGGGCCAGCGCAAGGGCGACCTGGTGGAGATGACTCCCGTGGGTGACCGCATGAAGGTGGAGTTCCTGATCCCCGCCCGCGGTCTCTTCGGCTACCGGAATGACTTCCTCACCGACACCAAGGGCGAGGGCATCATGGCTTCCGTATTTGATTCCTATGCGCCTTACAAGGGCGATATTTCCCGCCGCGGCATGGGCAGCCTGATCTCCACCGAGACCGGCGACTCCATCACCTACGGCCTGTTCAACGCGCAGGAGCGCGGTACCCTGTTCATCGGCGCCGGCGTCCCTGTGTACGAGGGTATGATCATTGGTGTGGCCAACCGGGGCGAGGACATCGTGGTGAACGCGACGGCCTGGGAGAAGAAGTACACGCCCACGTCGATGCCCCGCCGCCTTCGCGCCATCGTAGTACCGGGCGAAGGGCGGTCGGAGTACAGCGTGCCCTCCGGGCCGTAGCCCCGCATACCCAGCCGCAGATAGGCGAACTCGATGCCCTGGGCCTTCAGCGCCTGCCAGTCGATGCTGCCCTGGTAGTTGGACACGTCCACGCCCCAGCGGGTGGCCAGGTTCGCCCCGGTGTAGCGGATGCGTTCGCCGTCACGGACGAACTCGTCCTGCTCCACACCGGCTGACAGGGGACGCCCTCCAGCGGCGTGTGCCACACCATGCTTGCGCCGTCGTTGATGTAGACCTGTCCCTCGTGGGGTCGGGCTCCGGGGTCGGGAGCTTTCACGGGCCGCAGGGACATGACCACCGCCGCCAAAAGTCCCGCCACCAGCACCGCCGCGCACAGCAGCAACAGCACCGGCGTGCGGCGATGCCGCCGTGTCCGGCGGGGGATACGTGTTTCGGTCATAGCTGCATCTCCTCTATCACCTCCGCGGCAAAGGCGCGGGCGCGGGTGTCCTTTTCCTCGTCCATAAATTCGCTGCCATAGCCCAGGTGGCGCTCCGTCAGGCCGCCCAGCCAGCGCAGCCGGCCATGCTTACACCACCGGGCCATGGCCTCCAAAAACAGATCCGCGCCCTTTTTCCGGGCGATAGCCGCAGGTGGTGACGGCGGCCATGGATTTGCCCGCCAGCAAGGACGGGCCGCGCCCGGCAGGGCCGTAATATTTCTCCATGGCGTACACCAGCCGGTCCAGCGCCGCCTTCATGGGCGGCGTGCAGAACCAGGAGTAGATGGGCGTGGCCAGCAACAGCAGGTCGCTGTGCAGTACGCTGTCGAAGATGGGCTGCATATCGTCCTGCGTCACGCAGGCGGGGTGCTGCCAGTCGCTTTGACAGCAGCGGCAGGCGGTGCAGGGCTGTATGTCCATATCGTAGAGGGAGAACACCTCCGGGCCTCGTGTCCCGGCCTGATGCCACGTCTCCAGCCACGGGCGCAGCAGGGCCAGGTGTTGCTCCTCTCGCCCCGGGGACTGGCGAACAGCACGGTGCAGCGCATTTGGTCACTCCTTTTCGAATACGTGGATGCGGAACTGGACGCGGCAGTCCAGCTCGATAAGTTTACATAATCTTTCAACACCGCTTTTCGGCGTTTTCCAGCAGTAGGGCGTCATGGCGAACAGCGCCTGGATGTCCGCCGGGTCGGTGAGGTGGAGCGTGGATTCCACCGGCTGGATGGTCACGTAGCGGAAGCCGGGGTAGGGCGTTTCCTTGTCCTCGTTGGGGTAGGGTGCATCGTACAGCACCTGCTTCATCTCCCCACAGATGCTCCGGCCCGGGGACGACATAGAGAAAGTGGCCGCCGGGGCGCAGCACACGGCGAAATTCCTCCAGGGCCAGCGGGGAGAAGCAGTTCAGCAGCAGGTCGATGGATGTGTCCGCCACCGGCAGGTGATAGGACGAGGCCACGGCGAACTGGATGTTCTTCTCCCGTTTGGCTGCCAGCCGCAGGATGGGCTTGGAGATGTCCGTCCCCGCCACGGTGGGGGCTTTGCCCGCGTCCAGAAGGAGCGTGGTAGACTCCGGCGGTGTAGTATCCCCTCGCCGCAGCCGGTGTCCAGCACGGCGGGCGTATCGCCGGTCAGGGAGACAGATAGTTCACATAACGCATCACGCAGCGGGGCGTACCAGCCCTTGGAGAGGAAGGCACTGCGCGCCGCGGCCATGGCTCTTGTCATCGCCGGGGGACTTGGAGTGCCGCCGGTTCACCGGCAGCAGGTATGTATAGCCCTCGCGGGCGACATCGAAGCAGTGCCCTGCGGGGCAGCGCAGGCTGCCCGCCTGACGGGTCAGCCCGCCGCCGCACAGGGGCAGACGAACAGCTCAGTCATCTTCCTGCGCCCCTCCGGCAGCGTGACATCGTGTATCCACTTCCGGGAGCGGGATACGCCACAGGCAGATGGGACACTTGAGGAAGCCTCGGCCTGAATGGCCAGGGAGACGAACCAGGGGTCGGCATCCAGTACCAGCGCCAGCAGCGCCGTCAGCGGCAGGGCCATGACCCACTGGGGGGAGGTCCAGCGCCGTGGACCACACATCGCCGCCGGCCCGCAGGATGCCGGTAACGGCGGAGATGGAGTAGGCATGGAGGGGAATACAGGCGAAGCCCGTCACCGCAAGGGTGGTGGCAAGATGGGCACTGAGGTCGTACAGCTTGAACAGGGGGAAGATCACCGGCTGGAACAGTAGGGGCACTAAGACCAGCGCCACCACCGCCAGCACCGCGCCCACCAAAATCGTGACCCAGGACAGGGTTTTGGCCAGGGCCATCAGCTCGTCGTGGCGCTGCCCCTCGCCGATGGCCTTGCCGACCATGACGGCGGTGGCCGCGCCCAGACCAAAGCACACCACCAGGAACAGGCGGTTCAGGTTGCCCATGACGCCGTTGGCGGCCAGAAACTCCACGGACACGGTGGTGTGGCCGAGAATAACGGTGAGCAGGCTGTTGCCCAAGCCCCAAAGCAGCTCGTTCAGCAGCACGGGGAGGCGTATTTTACGAAGCGGCGCAGCATCTCCCAGCCGGGGCCGCAGCAGCGCCCGGAGATCCAGGGGATGCGCCTGCTGCGGAGGGCGCAGATCAGGCAGACGAGGAACCCGCCACGCGGCTCAGCAGCGTGGCCAAAGCCGCGCCCTCCACGCCCAGCGCGGGGAAGCCGCATTTGCCGAAGATGAGCAGGTAGTTCAATCCGGTGTTCAGCACCGTGGACATCCTGAACAGCTTCATGCCGAAGCGGCGTTCTCCACACTGCGCTGGGCGCTGACGTAGATGGACGAGAGCATGTTGAACACGTAGGAGAAGCCGATGAGGCGCAGATACGGCGCGCCCAGCAGGGACAGGTGGTGCTTGTTGCTGAGAAGGTCCATGATGGCCACCGGCCACGCGAACAGCACCAGCGCCACGACCAGCGCCAGACTGACGCCCAAAAAGGGCGGCCACGCCGATGGCACGGCTGATGCTGGGCAGGTCCTTTTTGCCCCAGTACTGGCTGATCAGGATGCCTACGCCGGACTGGACGCCGAACACGATGGAGATCAGCAGGAACACCGGCACGTTGGCGGCGGTGACGGCGGCCATCTCGTTGTTGCCCAGGCGGCTGACCATCAGCGTGTCGATGAGGCCCAGAGAGAAGGTGATGAGGTTTTGCAGCGCGATGGGCGCTGTGAGGGAGACGAGATAGCGGTAGAACGCTTTGTCGCGCTTCAGGGCTTGCAGCATGATGAAAATACCTCTACAGCATGGGGAAGCGGTTGTCCCGGTGGCGGCGCAGCGCGTCGCACAGGGCGTCCACGTCCTCGGTGGTGTTGTCGGGGAGAAGGAGATGCGGATGACGCCGGCGGCGGTCTTTTTTGTCCAGCCCCAGGGCGGAGACCACGTGGCTGGCCTTGCCCTGATGGCAGGCCGACCCGGCGGAGATGCAGATGCCCTCCGCGCCCAGCTCCGTGACGATGTTGGCGCTGGGTAGCCCACCAGCGACACGGACAGGATGTGGGGCTGTGCCCGCGCCCACCGGCACTACGCCGCCCATGGCCAGCAGCTTTTCCCTGCAATAGTCCCGCAGGGCGGTCATGTGGGCGCAGCTTGCGTCGTAGATTTTCGCCAGCCGCAGCTCTACGGCTTTGGCAAATCCGGCGATCTGGGCGGTGGCCTCCGTGCCGGAGCGCAGGCCGCGCTCCTGTCCGCCGCCGGGCAGCAGGGGACGGGGACCGCAGGCGCGGGCCGATATACAGCGCGCCGATACCCTTGGGCGCGCACAGCTTGTGACCGGACAGGCTCATCATGTCTACGCCCCAGCCCTCCGGCTCGCAGGAGACCTTCAGAAAGCCCTGCACCGCGTCGCAGTGCAGCAGGGCAGGGACTTTTTCTCCCGCAGCAGGCGGGCCGTCTCCGCTACGGGGAACACGCAGCCCGTCTCGTTGTTCACCAGCATCATGGACACCAGCGCCGTGTCCTCACGCAGGGCATTGGCCACCTGCTCCACGGTGATATTGCCGTCACGCCCGGGCTTGAGGTACGTCACGTCATAGCCCTGCTGCGCCAGGAGCTTGCAGGGCTCGAGGATGGCGCTGTGCTCCACGGCGGTGGTGATGATGTGCTTGCCGGTGTGGCGGCCCTGCAACAGGGCGGCCTGGATGGCCCAGTTGTCGCTCTCCGTGCCGCAGGAGGTGAAGTGCAGGTGCTCCGGGGCAGTGCAGCGCTCCGGCGATGACGGCGCGCCAGCCCTCCACCGCTTTTTTTCATCTCCTGACCGGCGGGGTACTGGGAGGAGGGGTTGCCGCAGTGGTGCAGCAGCACGTCATATACCGCGTCGGCCACCGCCTTCGGCACGGGTGTGGTGGCCGCATTGCCCAAATAGATCATATCTGCCTCCTGTTTTCCTAAGCCGGTACTTGTCAGCCACGGCGAAATCAAGTATAATGTACGAGTTCCGGGCGGGAAAGCGCCCGCCCGTGAAACATTATTATACGATAGAATAAAGGAAAGTGCAAGATGCGTGTTGCCATCTACACCTTGGGCTGCAAGGTGAACCAATACGAGACACAGGCCATGGAGCAGGAGTTGACCCGGCGAGGGCACGAGATCGTGCCCTTTGACGGCGCGGCGGACGCCTATATCGTCAACACCTGCTCCGTCACCGCCGTCAGCGACAAGAAGTCACGGCAGATGATCCGCCGCTGCCGCAAGCTGAACGAGCACGCGGTGGTGGCCGCCTGCGGCTGCTATGTGCAGACCCACAGCGACGAGGCTGCCGGGCTGGGGCTGGATCTCATCGCCGGGACGGGCGACCGCATGGCGTTTCTGGACCTGTTCGAGCAGGCGGCGGGGGAGAAAAAGAGCCCCTGGCTCTGCTGGACGACGCCCTGCGCCGCCGGGACTTCGAGGTGCTGCCCGCCGGCGGCATGGCGGAGCGCACTCGCGCCATGCTGAAGGTGGAGGACGGCTGCGTCAACTTCTGCACCTACTGCATCATCCCCTACGCCCGCGGGCCGGTGCGCTCCCTGCCCAAGGCGGAGGCAGTGGCCCAGACCCGCCGCCTGCGGGAGGAGGGCTACCGGGAGCTGGTCATCACCGGCATCGAGATCTCCGGCTGGGGACACGACCTGAAAAAACGGGGAGACGCTTATCGACCTGCTGGAGGCGGTGTCCGATACCGCCGGGGAGATGCGGCTGCGGCTGGGGAGCTTAGAGCCCCGCACCATCACCGAGGACTTCTGCCGCCGGGCGGCACGGCTGCCCAACCTGTGCCCACACTTCCACCTGTCCATGCAGTCCGGCTGCGATGACACGCTGCGCCGCATGAACCGCAAGTACGACACGGCGCGGTTCTATGAGCCCGTATCCCTGCTGCGGCAGTACTTTGACCGCCCTGCCATCACCACCGACCTAATCTGCGGCTTCCCGGCGAGACGGAGGAGGAATTCGCCCGGACGCTGGCCTTTATCGGAGAGATGCGGCTTCGCCGCCATGCACATCTTCCCTACCCGTCCGGCCCGGTACGAAGGCCGCCGCCATGCCGGACCAGTGTACCGCCGCTGTAAAGGAGCGGCGGCCGCACGGCCGCCGAGACGGCGGAACGGATGAAGCAGGCGTATCTGCACGGCTGCGTGGGGCAGACGTACCCGGTGCTGTTCGAGCAGGAGAAGGGCGGCCTCTACGTGGGCCACGCGCCCAATTACTGCCAGGTGGGCGTGCGGGGAGAAGATTTACATAACGCTGTGCGAAATGTGAAGATAGAAGCAGTGGACGGCAGATATGCTGATAGGGAGTTGACATAATATGAACCACTTTTTTGCCTATATCAACCGTATGCGGTTCATTCAGCGCTGGGCGCTGATGCGGAACAGCTACAGCGAGAACATCCAGGAGCACAG
>VOFG01002439.1_pt1 | contig 22970 bp, 37 predicted proteins | sample 5384171 | NCBI WGS metagenome assembly VOFG01 (sample SAMN12384726, study PRJNA508395) | human gut metagenome | isolation source: healthy gut F | host: Homo sapiens | reverse complement strand
ATCATTTCCGCCCAAACAGGATTAGTCATATTCGCCGCTCATCATTTTATTTTTCCAGTCAGCATCCAGATGATATTCTTCTGAGACCTTTATCACAAGCACACCATCCATTTTCCGGATGGAACCTTCCTGCGGGAATGTCGGCATCTCTGCGATCTCCTCCGTTTCAAGAAGTTTCTGATAAGTTTTGTCATCACACAGATTCAGCCAGATCGGCGTATAATCGCGGAAAGCTGCATCCCAGGAAAAACGGATCGTACCCGCCGTCTCTGCCATAAACAGTCCCACTCGCATACGGGTTTGCCGTGTGGTATAGCTCATGGGTGCGGAACAACGGGCTGTTGCTTGCATTTCCCACAAGCATCACCGGGATCTCGTTATCGTAATATCCTTCGTTCACCAGCGTCTGTGCGATCAGGTCAGAGAGTTCTTTCGTTGCCTGCCTGCCCTCATACATCGCCTGCTGATCGACCGCCGACATGAATACGCTCCCGTAAACGACAGCAGCCGCCGTCAGCAGGATCAGTGCTTTTTCTGCTTTATTCCAGCATTTGCGGAACGCATCACAGGCTGTTTCTCCCTCCCGGCTGCTGTCCAATAGCCAGAAACAGACCGGCAGGAACAAGGCCAGACCTCCGGACATGGGAATATAAAACGACGCCTGCGAGGTTGCCACCATAAATACCGTGCACATCATGGGCAGCACCAGCAGCACCGCTGTGCCATAGAAAGTGTTTTCCCAATCTTTCCGGCGTATGAGCCGAACCAGCCTGCACGCAAGCGCGGCACCCACCACACAAAAAAATCAAAGCAAATACAACTGCAGTTTCCTGCAGCATATTGTGTTTTACAAGGGTGCCAAAGAAATACCGATAAAAAAGCTCATAGCACTTTGCAACGCTGGAAGGAAGATTTTTCAGAATTCCAGACACTGAAATATCTGCACCACCCTGGTAATCGGCCATTACCGTGCCCGTCGCCCACAGTACAGCCTTCAGGATCAGCAGATACAGCACTGCGCCGGATGCAGCACTTGCCAGGCTTTTTGCAAATATGTTCCCGAATCTTTTGTTTTTCTCCATTCCGGAAAAGCAGCAGGAGAAAATAGGCCAGCAGCACCAGACAGAAACAGGCAAGGTTCGTCTGGTACAGGCCAAGGCTCAGTGCCAAAAGCACTGCTGCCGGCACAATGCTGCTTACGGCTGATTTTCCCCGGATCACGTGCTCTGTAGCCAGCATTGCAAAGAAAACCGAAAATCCGTACTCCGGTGCAATGAAGTGAAACGAAAGATAGCACCCGACCACAACATTGGAAACATAGTATAAACCTGCGAGCCAGTCAATGCAGGATGTTCTCATCCATACCGGTTTGAAGAGCATATGAAGTCTGGTGACTCCAAGAGAAACCAGCATCAGACACACCACTGCGTTGATGGGTTCTAGCTGCAGGCTAAACCGTAAAAGCTGAACACTGGCCAAAGCCATCTTCCGTTGGAAAGCTCCCACCCGCCTGCCCGGTATTCCGCCGTTGTCCACATTCCGTCATAAGCATTTGTCAAACGCTGGCTGACAAGCGGAAAAAACACAAAGGATGAAAAAAGCAGCCTTCCCAAAAAATATTTTTTATCTAGTTCATTCCACCATTGCAGTATATTCTGCTTTATTGTTTTTAACATCCGCAATTTCCTCTGACCCAAATTTTTTAATTGTATTATATCAGACTTCTTTCGTCTGTTCAATGGCTGCAAAAGGCCGCCGCCCGCCGAGGCTCTTCGGCAGGCAGCGGCCCTGTACAACCATTCTGTTTACTTTTCCGTGATCTCCGCAGCCAGTGCATCCATCTGCGCTTCGGCAGCAGCATTGGCAGCACTGCGGATGGTGACCACATTCTCACAGACCGTGATGTTCTTCATGCCTTCCAGCTCGGCGCGCATGAGCTTTGCGGCCATGGGTGCCCATGTGCCATTCTCCATCAGACCCACCGTGCGGTTCTGGAAGCTCTTGGTCTTGAGGTCGGTCAGCAGATTCTCCATCGGCGGGAAGAGGAAGCCGTCGTAGGTGGCGCAGGCCAGCACGATTTTTCCGCAGCGGAAGGCTTCGGTGACGGCATAGGACACATCCGTGCGGGTCAGGTCCATCTCCACGACCTTTGCGCCCTTTGCTCGCAGCTTTTCTGCCATGAGGTGGGCTGCTGCACGGGTGTGGCCGTGGATGGAAGCACTTGCCACAAGGATCTTTTCCGGCTCCTCGGGCTTGTAGCTGGACCAGATGTCGTAGTAGTTCAGATACTTGCCCAGATCTCCGGTCAGCACCGGGCCGTGCAGCGGGCAAATGGTCTGATGTCCAGAGCCGCAGCCTTTTTCAGCAGCGCCTGCACCTGCGGGCCGTATTTCCCTACGATGTTCAGGTAGTAGCGGCGGGCTTCGCTGGCCCAGTCGGCCTTTTTTCGTCAAACTTTGCCACAGCGCCAAAGCGACCGAAGCCATCAGCGGAGAACAGCACCTTCTCGCTGCTCTCATAGCTGACCATGACCTCCGGCCAGTGCACCATGGGGGCAAACACAAAGGTCAGGGTGTGGGTGCCAAGGCTCAGGCTCTCGCCGTCCTTCACCACCACGCGGCGCTCCTTTGCCACAGCATCAGCACCAAAGAACTGATCCATATACAGGAAGGTCTTGGCGTTGCCCACCACCTGCATCTCCGGGTAGAGTGCCGCCAGCTTTGCGATATTTGCGCCGTGGTCCGGCTCCATGTGGAGACTACCAGATAATCCGGCTTACGGCCTGCCAGAGCTTCGGTCAGGTTCTCCAGCCACGGCTCGGTGGCGCGGGCATCCACCGTATCCAGAACGGCGGTCTTCTCGTCCAGAATGACATAGGAATTATAGCTGACGCCGGTGGGCACCGGATACTGGCTCTCGAACAGGTCGATGGTGGTATCATCCACGCCAACGCCCAAATGGCTTCACTGATCTTGTTTACGCTCATAATGCTTTCCGTCTCCTTTTTATGATATGCCGCAGACTTTGCAGCAATTATTTCTAAGAACAGTTCCTATTATAGCACATTGTTAGAAAAATCGCAAGAGATATTATTCTTCTCCATTTTCCGGCAGTCTTGCCGTTACCGGCCTGCCCGGCTCAGCATCCAGTTCCAGCAGAGCGGCAGCAGCGCTTTCGTCCATGGTCTGCACCGCGCGCAGCTTGCGGCTGATGGCACGGCTGCGCACGCCAATGAGATTATCCAGCTCTTCGTCGGTCTGGCGCAGGCGCTGCTGCATCTTGGAAAGTCCCTGCCCGAACTTGTCAAATTCGGTCTTCACCGCACCCAGCAGCTGCCATACCTCACCGGAACGCTTCTGGATGGCAAGGGTCTTGAAACCCATCTGCAGGCTGTTGAGCAGCGCTGCCATGGTGCTGGGGCCTGCAATGTTCACCTGATAGTCCCGCTGCAGCACTTCCAGCAGGCCGGCGTTCACCACCTCGGCATACAAACCCTCGAAGGGCAGGAACAGGATGCCGAAGGCCGTGGTATAGGGCGGCTCCACATATTTTTCCCGGATGTCCTTGGCCTCGGCCCGCAGCACCAGTTCCAGTGCGTGGCGGGCGTTCTCCACGGCCTGTGCGTCGCCGGATGCCTGCGCATCCTGTAAATGGGCATAGGTGTCGCCGGGGAACTTGGAGTCGATGGGCAGCCACACCGTGCCGCCGTCCGCGCCGGGCATCCGGATGGCGTACTCCACCCGCTGGGTGCTGCCCGGAATGGTGGCCACGTTGGTGTCGTACTGTTCCGGGGCAAGGATCTCTTCCAGAATGGCTCCCAGCTGGATCTCACCCAGAATACCGCGGGTCTTCACACCGGAAAGCACCTGTTTCAGCCCGCCCACATCAGCGGCAAGGTTCTGCATTTCGCCAAGACCCTTGTACACCTGTTCCAGCTGGTCGTTCACCGCCTTGAAGCTTTCGGTCACCCGCTTCTGCAACGCATCCTGCAGCTGTTCGTCCACCGTATGGCGGATCTCGTCCAGCTTCTGGGCGTTCTGGGCCTGCAGGGCAGTCATGCCCTCGGCAAGGGTGCGGCGCATCACTTCCAGCTTGCGGGCGTTGGAGGCTTCCAGCCCCTGCAGGCGCTGCTCCATGGTCTGCTGCTGGGTGCCCTGCCCTGCGGCAAGGGCGGTGCTCATACTCTGCACCGAGGCCTGCAGCGTTTCACTGATGTGTCCCATAGCGGCAAGGTTCTGCTGCGCCATCTCTGCCAGCTTTGCGTCCATCTGGCGGTTCTGCGCTTCCAGCTGCTGACGCAGCCATTCCTTCCGTTCTGCATCGTCCCGGTTTGCGGCGGCTTTGCCGAGCGGTACAGCAGCAGGGCCATCATCAGGCAGATGGCCACCAGAAGCACCGTGTAAAGAAATGCTAAAAATTCCATAATGTCTCCTATTGCAAAATCCGGGCTTTGCAGCTGCACAGCCCGGATCTGCGTACTTTATATTATTTTGTCTGTTCTTCCCAGAAGGCAGCGGCTTCGTCCAGCCAGCCATCTGCAGCCGTGCCGCGGCCAAGGCCGATGCCATGGGCTGCGTGGTCATATACCACTTCTTTTGTAAGGTACGCCATGCGCGGCCAGTGCCTTGCTGAGGGCCGGCCCCTGCAGCGGCCAGCACAGCAGGTTCAAGGTCAGGTCATCCCTGCCATACGAAAACTGCACGATGGGATACGCCAGGATCACTGCGCCGGGCTTGGGCATGCCATAGTTTTTATAGCCCAGAGCGTCCGATGCAAACAGGCCCGCCAGATGTCCGCCGGAAGAATAGCCGATCAGGGCGTAGCTTTCCGTCTGCACGCCGAACTGCTGTGCGTGGCCGGTGATGTACTTCACCGCCCGTGCAATGTCCTCTATGGGTCCGTTGTTGTCGTTATCCGGGTAGGCGCGGTAGCGCATCACGAACACCGCATAGCCTTTCTGGTGCAGCTGGTAAGCTGTGGAGATGCACCCTTTAACTCTGCCGTGCGGTTGAAGATGTTGCCGGAGAGCACCAGCGCATACTTTGCATCCGGCGTGCTGGCCGGGTAGTAATAGAACTCCGCATTGTTGCGGGAGCTGTCCTCGGCGATCTCCTGCTCCGAGTAGAGCTTATAGGTGATCTGCACGCCCGCATTGTAATTGCGGATGAGCAGGTTCAGACCATCGGCACAATCCTGTGCCACATGGCTGCTCACATATTTTTCCAGCGTCTGGTCATTGCACCAGTCCTCGGTGCCGGGCAGGTTCTGCTCCTTGAATAGGTCCAAACGCCTGCGCCAAGGATGCTGGGGTTTGAGCGGATCTCGCCCATGGTGGTCTGCGGCGTGATATCCGGCTCGCCATACTCTGCTGCAAATGCGGGCAGCGCCATCATCAGCAGAAGACAGATACAGGCTGCTGCGGTGCATATCCTGTGTTTCAACTCAACATCTCCTTTTCAGCCGACCTGTTCCTCCCAGAAGGCAACTGCTTCATTCAGCCAGCCCTCTGCATCGGTGCCCTTGCCTGCGGCCACTGCATGGGGAGCATCATCATACACATGGTAGATATGCGTCACATGGTTGCGGGCCAGTGCCTTTTCCAGAACAGGCCCCTGCGCCGACCAGCACATGGTCATAAGGGTCATGTCGTTTTTGCCGTACCAGTGATAGGTAGGCGGGTAATCCGGTGTGATGTAATCAGACAATGTCATTTTATAATACCGCTGCTTGCACACGCCGGGGTCCAGCAGGATATTATAGACCGGTTTGAACTCCAGAAAGGTGTTTACCGGGTAGCCCAGCAGCATGGCACCGGGCTTTGGCAGGCCGTAATTTTTGTAGCCCACCGCGTCGGTGCCGAACAGTCCGGCGATCTGCCCGCCTGAGGAATAGCTTACAATGGCATAATCCTCCGCCTGCACGCCAAACTGTCCTGCATGTTCCGTGATGTATTGCACCGCGCGGACCACATCCTGCAGCGGCGCATTGTTGGAAGCCTTCATGCCGATGCGGTAGCGCAGCACGAACACCGGATAGCCCATTTCGTGCAGGTTCCATGCAGTGGAAATGCCCTCGCGGATCTCCGCACTGACCACAATCGCATTACCGCCGATCACCAGCGCATATTTCTGGTTCGCCTGCGCCCCTTCTGCCGGCAGATAATACAGTTCCACACCGTCCCGGCTGGTATCCTGCGCGATCTCCTCCGCCGTATAAAGCGGGAAGGTCACCCGCTGCCCAGCGTTATAGGTGCGGATCAGATAGTTCAGTCCATCCGCCGCATCCTGTGCCGTCCAGTGATTGGAAAGGCGGCTCAGCGGCTGCGCGTCCCAGTACATCCGGTCCAGCACACGGTCCTGATCCAGCGAGTAGGTGTAGATGCCCGCACCCACAATGCTGGGGTTGGAGCGGATCTCTGCCATTTTGGTGCGCGGTGTGATGTTGGCCTGACCAAGCTCCTCCGCAAACGCCGGCTGTGCCAGCAGGATCATCAGGCCAATACCAAACATCACCGTGCGCAATCGTTTTCTCACAGCAATCCCCATTTATCTCTTTTATTTGCACTGTTTTTCCCAGAATTCCGTTGCCTGCAGGATCCATCCGTCCGCATCGGTGTGACGGCCCGGGCCAATGGCGTGCGGAGCGTCCTCATACACATGGCACTCATAAACAGCCCCGCTCTCCCGGAGCTTGCGCTCCAGCAGCGGCCCCTGCTGGGAGTAGCACATGCGCTGCATATAAAGATCATTTTTGCCGTAGAAGAAATAGGTAGGGGTAAAGTTTTCGTTCACCACATCCGAGATGTTGGTCCAGTAGTAACGCCAGCCAATCACCAGCGGGTCAATGGCCAGCTGATACAGCGGCTTCACCTCAAAGAAATCGTTGATGGGGTAACCCAGCAGCAGCGCTGCAGGCTGTGGGAGACCAAATGCCTTATAGCCGAACTTTTCGTTGTCTGAGCCGATCAGGCCCACGATGTGTCCGCCGGAAGAAAAGCCCATCAGCGCATAGTTTTCGCGCTGAACGCCAAACTGATCTGCATTTTCAGGTCAGGTACTTTATGGCATTGGCAATATCGTACAGTGGCGCATTGTCGGATGCATTCAGGAAAGAGCGGTACCGCAGCACAAACACCGCATAGCCCAGCTCGTGCAGCTGGTTGGCAATGGATGCACCCTCGTTCAGCTCTGCGGTGGTGTTGCCGCCGTTGCCGGGCACCACGATGGCGTACTTTGCGTTGGCTGTTTTAGCCGGGAAATAATACAGCTGCACCATGCCCAGAGAAGAATTTTCCGCAATTTCTTCCGGGGTATACACCTGCCATGTGATCTGTACGCCCTTGTTGTAGTTTTCGATCACAAGGTTCATGCCTTCGGCGGCATCCTCGGCAGGCCGCCCAGCTCACATAGCCCTTGATGGGCGTATCATCGTACTTTGTGCTGCCCTCGATCCATTCGTTGCAGTAGGTATAAAAGCCGGAACCCTTTGATGCTGGGGTTCTCCCGCAGCTCTTTCATGGTCGTCTCTGTTGTGATGTTCGGCTCGCCGTACTCTGCAGCAAATGCCGAAAGCGATACGCACGCCAGCGTTCCCAGCGCACACACCATCGTTCTGATCCATTTCATTTTGGGACATCCTCCATTCTGCAGCGGCGGTATCCTGCCGTGCTTTTCTTTGTTATGATTTATTGTATCACAAACCTTCCGCTTGTCAAAGAAATTTCTGTGCAGTACGGCGCTTGTACCGCACCGCAAATTCTGCTATACTGGAGCCGGATATTTTTGAGAGTTGAGGGCGGCGGAAAGCCTTTCCGCCGGGATCGAATATGAGCAAAATCGAGATCCGGCCCATGGAGCCGGAAGACTGGAGCGCTGTTTCCAGAATTTATTTGGAGGGCATTGCCACAGAGCATGCCACCTTTTCAGACCACCTGCCCCCCATACGCTGCGTGGGATGCCTCCCACACAAAGGACTGTCGGCTGGTGCTGCTGGTGAACGATGTCATTGCCGGGTGGACCGCACTGCATCGGGTAGACCCCCGCTGGTGCTACCGCGGCGTAGCTGAGGTGAGCATCTATGTGGGGGAGCAGTTCCGCGGCCATGGGCTGGGCTGTCATCTGCTGGCCGAGCTGTGCCGTCAGGCCGAAGAAGGCCGGCTACTGGACCCTGCAGTCCACCGTGCTGCAGGACAACGCTGCCAGCCGCGCCCTGCACACAAAATGCGGCTTCCGCTGGTAGGCCGCCGCCGAGCGCATTGCGCGGGACTGTCATGGCCGCTGGCTGGACACCTTCCTCATGGAGCGCCGTGCCGCTGCGGATGAGCCGGAAGGGCTACAAAAAGCTGTGAGATGCAAAAAGAACTCCGCGCCCTGAGGCTGCAGAGTTCTTTTTTGTCCATTGATAAAATGATAAAGGTAAAAACAGGCTTACCACTCTTCGCCGTCGATGTCCACGCTGCCGTCCACCACGGCACCGGCGCGGGAACGCTGGAACATGCTTTCCACCACGGCGCAGTACTTATCGGCCAGACAGACGATGACTGGCTTCACGGCAGGTGGGCACATGACGGAAGGTCAGCGGCCACATGTGGCTTGCAATGATGCTCTGTTCCTTTTTGGTAATGCTGAACACCCGCTTTGCATTGACGCAGGCATAGCCCGGATGGGAGAAGCCGTGCATCTCAAACAGGCGGCGCAGGCCGTGAAAGGTACCGGTGGTGTGCCAGTCGTACAGATAAAAATCATGCAGCAGGGCACCCACTGCCAGCGAGGTCTCGTCAGCGTGCAGATGCAGACGGCGGTTGAGCCAGAAGCTCACCAGCGCCACATTCTTGCAATGCTGGTAGGTGGTGACAGAGCCGTGCTGGATGTACTCCCGCATCCGCTGCACATCCGGGTGATGATCGTATTTTTCAACGATGGCATAAAGCTGTTCGCGCTCGATCTCAGAAAGCTGCATGCTGCAAAATTTCCTTTCGCTTTAAGGTGATGTTTTCAGGAGCGGAGCTGGACCGGATTGAATTGCCGAAGTTCTCTGCACTGGAAGGGTTCTCCCGCTTGAGAGAAAAATCCACCAGATACTGCTTGCCGTCGCCCAGTTCTTCCAGCTGGGCCAGTTTTGCCTTTGCGGCGGCTTCGTCCGGGTACCACTGGATCAGGAAGAAATTTTCTTCCTCTACACCGTAGTACAGCCACTGGCCGTCGGCACGCAGCCAGTCGTCCAGATGATCCACTTCTTCGCCGTCCGGCAGGCCAAGGCCTTCTTCGGCATAAAGGTTTTCCGGTTCCACCTGCAGCATTTCGATCACCTGAATGGAGCTTTGCAGGTATTCGTCCTGCGAGACTGTCTTGTCCGAAAGCTCCCATCCGGTGAGAAAAGCCTGCATCATCAGGTCGCGCACAGAGATGCGCGGCAGGGTCGGGTCCATAACCATAGGTATTTCCTTCTTCCTTTAGTTTGTCCCTGCTGACCAGTATACGTCAAAGGCTTATGCAAGTCAACAGTTTAATTGTGAATTTTTTGTAGGTTCGTTCAAATATATCCAGACTTAACAGACGGAAAAGGCAAAAGTGTCTCCCAGCCATTCCACTGCCAGTTCCACCCAGTGATGCCGGTGGCGGCTGGGCTGGTCCACCTCTGCGGTGCTGATGCTGGTACCGTGCACCCCCTTTTCAAACAGATGCGCCTCGCATGGCACACCCGCCCGGTGCAGAGCGTTCACCAGCATCAGGGTGTTCTCCACCGGAACGGTGGCATCCTCCATGGTGGTCCATACGAACACCGGCGGCATCTGCGGCGTGATCTTATCCTCCAGCCCGAACACCTGCTGTGCCGCCGGGTCGGCGCTGCCCGCCAGCTGCACAAAGCTGCCCCGGTGGGCGTACTCCCCGGCCGTGATCACCGGGTAGCCCAGGATCACCGCATCGGGCCGGGGCTGGGCCGCTCCGCCGGGAATGTCCAGCACAGCACCGGAAAGTGCCAGATGGCCACCCGCCGAAAAGCCGCACACTGCGATTTTTTCCGGCAGGATATGCCACCCGGCCGCATGCTGCCGCACAAGGCCGATGGCCTGTGCCAGCTGGCGCAGCGGCAGACCGTCCTTCGCCTGTTCGCAGATGGCGTAGTCCAGCACAGCGGTGTGGTACCCCGCCGCCGCAAACTGCAGGGCCACGGGGTCGCCCTCGCGGGCGCTCAGATGGCTGTAGCCGCCGCCGGGCACCACCAGCACCAATGGCCGGTCAAGCACATTCGGCATCCGCTCACAGCAATCACGCAGATAAACGGTCAGCGTCCCACCGCCGGCCAGTTCCAGCTGTTTCAGCTGCATGATATTTTGGAAATGATCCTTTTACAGCATCCTTTGCGGTTTATTATAGCACAAACCGGGGCATTTTTAAACTTTTTATGAAAAAGCCCTTGATTTTTGCTTTTCGTCGGTGTATATTAGCACTCGAAAGTTATGAGTGCTAAGTATTCAAAAGTAATATCCTATTCCGAGTGCTTGGTGCCGAATACAGATAAAAAGAGGTTTTGCATTATGGCTAAGAAAGAATTTCAGGCTGAAAGCAAAAAGCTGATGGATATGATGATCAACTCCATCTACACCAATAAGGAAATTTTCCTGCGCGAGCTGATCTCCAACGCATCGGATGCCATCGATAAGCTCTATTATAAGAGCCTGACCGATCCTTCTGTGGGCATGAACAAGGGCGATTTCCGCATCCTCATCACCCGCGATCAAGGAGAACCGCATCCTGACCATTGAGGATAACGGCATCGGCATGACCAAAGAGGAACTTGAGCAGAATCTGGGCACCATTGCTCACTCCGGTTCTCTGGATTTCAAGAAGGACAACAAGGACGAGAACATCGATATCATCGGCCAGTTTGGTGTCGGCTTCTACTCCTCCTTCATGGTAGCCGATAAAGTCACCGTCATTTCCAAGGCTTATGGCTCGGATGAAGCATGGCAGTGGGAGTCCTCCGGTGTGGACGGCTACGAAATGACCCCCGCCCAGAAGGACACCGCAGGCACCCAGATCATCCTGCACATCAAGCCGGATACTGAGACGGACCACTACGACAACTTCCTCGATGAGTACGGCATCGTGGCCATCGTGAAGAAGTACAGCGACTATGTGCGCTATCCCATCCAGATGGAACGCCAGCACGAGCGCCAGAAGCCGGAACCCGATCAAGCCGGAGGATTATAAGCCCGAATGGGAGACTTACACCGAGCTGGAAACCCTGAACAGCATGGTGCCCATCTGGAAAAAGCAGAAGAGCGAAGTGACCGACGAGGAGTACGCGAACTTCTATAAGGAAAAGTTTGGCGATTATACCGACCCCGCCCGCGTCATCGTCAGCCGCACCGAGGGCACTGCAAATTATAATGCCCTGCTGTTCGTGCCCAGCCACCGTCCCTACGACTTCTACACCAAGGATTACGAGAAGGGTCTTGCTCTGTACGCATCCGGCGTGCTCATCATGGAGAAGTGCGCCGACCTGCTGCCCGATTACTTCAGCTTCGTCAAGGGCATCGTGGACAGTCAGGATCTGAGCCTGAACATCAGCCGCGAGATGCTGCAGAAGGACAACCAGCTCAAGCTGATCCACAACGCTCTGGAAAAAAAGATCAAGAACGAGCTGCACGCCATGCTGGCCAATGACCGCGAGAAGTACGAGGAATTCTGGAAAGAGTTCGGCCGTCAGATCAAGTTCGGCGCTTACTCCGACTGCGGCATGCACGCCGAGCTGCTGCGCGACCTGCTGCTGTTCTGGTCTGCCAAGGAGCAGAAGATGGTCACTCTGCAGGAGTATGTAGACAAGATGCCCGCTGAGCAGAAGTATATCTACTTTGCTGCCGGTGATTCTACCGACCGTCTGGCAAAGCTGCCCGCCGCTGAGCTGGTCATGGATAAGGGCTATGACGTCCTGCTGCTGACCGAGGACGTGGATGAGTTCTGCCTGCAGATCCTGCGCACCTATCCCCGCAAGGATGCCGAAGGCAAGGACGGCACCGTGGAGTTCAAGAATGTCAACAGCGGTGATCTTGGCCTTGAGACCGAGGAAGAGAAGAAGGCCGCCGAGGACGCTACCGCTGAGAACAAGAACCTGTTCGATGCCATGAAGGACGCACTGGACGGCAAGGTGAAAGAGGTCAAGGTCTCTACCCGCCTGAAGGATCACCCTGTGTGCCTGAGTGCTGACGGCCCGCTGTCCATTGAGATGGAAAAGGTGCTGTCCAAGCAGCCCGGCAGCGAAGGCGTAAAGAGCGATAAGGTTCTGGAACTGAATGTCAACCACCCCGTGTTTGCCGTGCTCAAGGCCGCACAGGAGGCCGGTGACACCGACAAGCTCAAGAAGTACAGTGCTCTGCTGTACGCACAGGCTCAGCTGATCGAAGGCCTGCCGGTGGATGATCCCGCCGCCTACGCCGAGGCCGTCTGCAGTCTGATGAAGTAACTTTTTCCGGCAAAACAGCAGTCTTACTCCCCTGCTGCTTCCACGCATCAATATTTCCCCCTTAACAAAAAGGCCGTGCTCCGCTATAATAGAGTGGAACGCGGTCTTTTTCTGTTTTTTGCCGGACAGTCAGGATAAATTGAGAGGTTTATCCATGCAGCCCAAAAAAGCATTATTTTGCCCATATCCCCACCATTGCCATCTTTATTGTGTTTGCCATGTCGGCACCGCTGGGCGTGCTGCTGTTCATCTTAAAAGCATCGATAAAAACGCCGAAAAAGAAGGAAAAGGCCGCTGCGCAGGCGCAGGCAGACTATCGTTCCGACCTCGGCCCCGCCCCTGCGCAGACGGCACCCCGGCAGGAAACCGAGCCAGCTTACGGCCACGATGTTCCCCACCAAAGAGCAGAAGGATGCCAAAAGCGGCACAAGACCCTTACCACCCTCTGCACCATCGGCGGTGCTGTCTTTCTGTTTGCAGGCTTCAGCACCCTGTTCATGGATGGTGCTGACAGCATGATGGAGGCGTTTACCGCCATTGCCCAGATGCTGGGCGGCGGCGCTGCTCTGCTGACCGGTCTGCGCATGGACCGCACCCGCAAGCTGGAACGCCTGTTGGACAAGATCGCAGGCGACCGCGACAACATCCCGCTGGACGAGCTGTTTGCCGCCGCAGGCATCGATGCCGCAAAGGGGCGTGCTGCGGTGGAAAGCGCCATTTCCCACGGTTACTTCGGTGCCGACGCCTACATCGACAACCGCACCGCTACCCTTGTGGTGCGCGGTGCTGCGCCCCAGCCGCCCAAGCAGCCGGAACCGAAGCCCGCACCGAACACCAGCGGACCAGTACGCCGCCCTTCTGCAGCAGCTGCGGCAGGTCAACGATGCCATCCCTGACCCGGTGATGACCATCAAGATCAGCCGTCTGGAAGCGGTCAGTGCCCGCATCTTTGAGCTGGCAAAGCAGGATCCCCGGCAAAAAGGCTCAGCTGCAGAAATTTATGGACTACTATCTGCCCACTGCCCTCAAGCTGCTGAACACCTACGCCAGCCTTCCCGCGCAGGATGTGCAGGGCGAAAACATCGCCGATGCCAAAAGAACATCGAGCGCAGCATGGACCTGCTGGTGACCGCCTTTGAAAATCAGCTGGACAAGCTGTTCCAGTCCGACGCACTGGACGTTTCGGCAGATGTGGCCGCACTGGAAGGGATGCTGAACATGGACGGCCTGACCGGAAACGAGTTTACAAAATAACCGCTCAGGCGGGATTTTTATCATAGGAAACAGGGAAAAGGCCCATGAGCTTTTTTTCGTCGTTTTTGGCTGTCAAATCGCCATCTGTCCGACGCAAATCTCCATGCCGTGCAGGCCTCGTCCGTCCCACGCAAAGCCGTGGATTTGCAGGCATTTTTGCCAATGGTTTTTCCGTTTTATATCTAATTTTATTTCAACCGTCAAATTCCACTTCTGTGCGCCAATTTCAGTCTTTTTTGCAACTTTTCATTCAGATGCAACAATAACACATGGTTTTTTCTGTCCGGATTTTATATGATAAAGGACAGAAGTGTGCAGAGCGTCCTGTATGCTGCCCTGTACTGCAGTTCCAACCCGCTCAAAAGGAGGATTATCCTATGATGAAATCTGTTTCCGCATGGAAGCAGGAGCTTTCCAGCGGCGCTCACGCTGCCCGGCTGGCAGCACTTTACTGCTGTGCGCCCGACGAAACTCCTGCCCCACAGGCTGCCCGCTACGAAGCTGTTCTGAATGGTCTGGATGCCACCTTTGGCCCCCATGCTGAAGCCGGTCTTTACAGTGCCCCCGGCCGCACCGAGATCGGCGGCAACCACACCGACCACCAGCATGGCCGCGTGCTGGCCGGCAGCGTGAATATTGATATGATCGCTGCCGCCGCGCCCAACAGCCTGAACCAGCTGCGCGTGCAGAGCGAAGGCTACGACCTGTGCGTGATCGGCCTTGACGACCTTGACTGCCCGCAAGGAAGAGGAAAACACCACCATCTCCCTGCTGCGCGGCGAATGCGAAGCGTTCCGTCAGCGGGGCGCAAAGCTGGCCGGTCTGGATGTGTACATTTCTTCCAACGTGCCCAAAGGGCAGCGGCGTTTCTTCCTCCGCCGCCTTTGAAGGTGCTGATCGGCGTGATCCTGAACGACTGCTTCATGACCGATAAAGTCTCCCCCATCGAGATCGCGCAGATCGGCCAGTGGGCAGAGAACGTCTACTTTGGCAAGCCCTGCGGCCTGATGGATCAGATGGCTTCCAGCGTTGGCAACATCATCACCATTGATTTTGCCGACCCTGCCCACCCGGATGTGGAACCGGTGGCCGGTGGATTTCTCCAAGGCAGGCCTTGCCCTGTGCATTCTGGATTCCTGCGCAGATCATGCCGACCTGACCGACGAATATGCCGCTGTGCCCGCCGAGTGCCGCGCCGTGGCTGCTGTGTGCGGCGGCGAAGTGCTGCGGGATGTGCCCTTTGACACCTTCCTCGCAAAGCTCCCGGAGTGCCGCAGGCAGTGCGGCGACCGCGCCGTGCTGCGCGCCTTCCACATCTATGCCGATAACGACCGCGTGGCAAAACAGGTGGCTGCCCTGCGCGGCGGCGACTTTGACGCCTTCCTGCAGCTGGTCACCGCTTCCGGCGACAGCAGCTGGGAGTACCTGCAGAACGTGATCCCCGCCGGTTACAAAGGAGCATCAGGAGATGGGCGTGACCATTGCAGCCGCCAAGCATTATCTGAACGGCAAGGGCGCGGTCCGCGTGCACGGCGGCGGCTTTGCCGGTACGGCTCAGGCCTTTTGTGCCGGTGGAAATGCTGGCCGATTTTAAGAAAAACATGGAAGCCATCCTCGGCGAGGGCCGCTGCCATGTGCTGAGCATCCGTCCCGGAAGGAGGCGCTGTCCTGTGATCTCTACCGCCATTCAGCAGCTCGTGAATTACGGGCTGGACACCGGCCTTATCCTGCCCGATGATGAAATTTACATCCGCAACCAGCTGCTTATGACCATGCAGCTGGACGACTTTACCGCGCCGGAGGGCGAGGTGTGCTATACCGATCTGGAAAGCATCCTCAAAACGCTGGTAGATGATGCCGTGGCCCGCGGCGTGTGTGCGAGGACAATTCCACCGCCCGCGACCTGTTCGACACCAAACTCATGGGCGTATTGACCCCGCGTCCCAGCATCGTGCGCGCCAACTTTGAGGAACGCTACGAAAACGAAGGCCCGCAGGCCGCAACCGACTGGTTCTATAAATTCAGTCAGGACACCGATTATATCCGCCGCTACCGCATCAAACGCGACCTGAAATGGGTCACCAAGACCCCCTACGGCGATCTGGATATCACCATCAACGTGGTGATCTCAGCAGCCTCTTCGCCTGCATCAAAGTCCTCGGCACCGGCATCCAGAGCATCCATCATGGCCTCATCGGCATCCTTATCCTCCAGAGAGATGTCGATGACACCCTTCTGGCTGAACAGGAAGGCCACACAGCCCATAGCGCCCAGGTTGCCGCCGTTCTTGTCGAAGTAGTGGCGCAGGTCGGCAGCGGTACGGTTGCGGTTGTCGGTCAGGGTCTCGACCATGACGGCAACGCCGCCGGGGCCGTAGCCCTCGTAGGTGATGGCCTCGAACTCGGTCTTGTCACCGCCCTCAGCCTTCTTGATGATGCGCTGGATGTTATCGTTGGGCACGCTCATGCGCTTTGCCTTGGCGATCAGGTCTGCCAGCTTGCTGTTGGAAGCCGGGTTGGGGCCGCCGTCACGGACGGCAACGCTGATCTCGCGGCCGATCTTGGTAAAGACCTTTGCTCTTGCGCCATCGGTCTTTTCCTTCTTGCGCTTAATGTTGTTCCATTTGCTATGTCCAGACATGGGGAACCTCCTAAAGTTTTATCGAAATCTCCGCCTGCGGGCAGACGGGCTGTGGTCGCCCGCTTGTGGCAGCACACAAAATCTAACTCTATTATTGTAGCACAATCACGAATCCCATTCAAGGGCTCCGGGCGTGTTTTTCGCTTGTTCGTGTTGGAAAACCGGCTTTTCAGGCCGGTTTACAGCAGCCGCAGAGCCTTGGGGTAATGGTTTTTGACCCGTCCGCCCGACACCTTGCCGCCGCCCATGGGCCAGCCATCCACGGTCACGCAGCACCAGCCATCGGCGGCAGTGTCCGCGGCGATCTCACGGCCGGAAAGGTACTCCGTTACCCGCGGGTCGGCAAGGGTCAGTGCTTCGCGGTTGGTGCAGAGCGCGCCGAACGCCGTGAACAGGTGGTGCTCCGGCACGAAACGGCCCTTCTGCACGCTGCCCACGAACACCCCCGCCCGCAGGACATGCAGTCCCGTCTGCGGAAAGGGCACGGGCAGCAGAACACTGCCGCCATGCACCACGGCAGGGCGGTCCGCCAGCGCCGGGAAATACTGCCGGGCAAACTCCTGCCAGGCAGCAATGCTCTGGGCCGGGGTGGCCTCCCCTGCCCCGGCATCCCGGCTGCGGGTGCTGCGGCCCTGCACCGCCTCCCGCAGGGCACGGCTGCTCTCCCGGCGGGCGCTGCGGGCATCCGGGGCCTTGGCAGGCTTGCCGCCCTTGCTTCCCTTCTGCTTTTTGCTCTGCTCTGCGGCAGCAGCCCAGCCAGAGCTCTTCCTCGGCCGTATAGGTTCCGGGGGCAGGCAGCGCCCGCGGCGTGCCAGCCTTGACCAGACGGGCAATAAAATGCCCCTCGCCGCCCTGACAGGGCCAGATCCGGCGCACTTTGCTCACATCCAGCGGCAGGCCGCCGGTGCGGTTTGCCTCACCCGGGCTGCCAAAGCTGTAATCCACATTGCCGAACACATCGGCCAGCGTGAACTCCGGGTGGCGCTGCAAAAATGCCGCCACCTGTCCCTCGTCCTCTTCCGGGGCAAAGGTGCAGGTGGAGTAGATCATCTCGCCGCCGGGGCCAGGCAGGCCGCCGCGTTGTCCAGGATCTGTGCCCCCAGTGCGGCGCACTGCTTCACCAGCGCTTCACAATGCTGGGTCACAGCCACGGCTTCCTTGCGGAACATTCCCTCGCCGGAGCAGGGCGCATCCACGAGAACACGGTCAAAGAATTCCGGCAGAGCGGCGGCAATGCGGCCGGTGTCCTCGTTCAGCACCACGGCGTTGGGCACGCCCATCCGCTCCAGATTGCTCCGGAGCACCTCGGCGCGGGCAGCAACGAACTCGTTGCTCACCAGCAGCCCCTGCCCGCCCAGCGCTGCCGCCAGCTGGCTGCTCTTGCCGCCGGGGGCCGCGCAGGTATCCAGCACCCGCATCCCGGGCCGGACCCCCAGCAGGGGCGCGGCACTGGAAGCGGAAGGCTCCTGCGAGTAGAACACGCCCGCATGGTGGTAGGGGTGCCGCCCGGGCTTGAAGGCGGGGTCCTGCACCACAAAGCCCGCCTTGCAGAAGGGCGAGGGCTCCACCGGAAAATCTGCCTGCGCGGCAAACTGCTCCGGCGCAGCACGCAGGGCCGAGACCGTCACGCCCCGGGCAGCAGTATCCTGCGGGGCGGCATAGAGAGCATCGAACCGGTCACCCAGCAGAGCGCGCTCCCGGCGCTCAAAATATTCCGTAGGCATGAAAGCTTATCCTCCCATGAATAAAGCCGCCGTTCGCGGCAAAACTAAAGCTGTGAGGGAAAGCCCCTCACGAAAGGAGTAACGAACCATGAAGGACCACAGCGAGAATCGCACCGAAAACCGCACGAACAACTGCAAGAACCAGAGCCAGAACCGCACCACCAATCAGACCACCAACGAGCACAAGCACCCCAACCAGTACACCAAGGGTGCCGACGACGAGGGTGCCAAGAACAAGAAGTAACACCGCATAAGAAAGCCCGCTGCCTTCCCTGCACTGTTTTCCAGTGCGGAAAAAGCAGCGGGCTTTCGCGTTTTATTTCTGGTTCGGGTCAAACTGCTGCCACAAGGCATCGAACAGCTCTTCCACGCGGGCCATCTGCCCGGTGAGGTAAAGCCAGCCCAGCAGACACTCAAAGACGGTGGAAGCGCGGTATTCCTCGGGGAAGCGTGCTTGGCCACACTGGCCTTGCTGGCGTTGCGGCCCCGCTTGAACACAGCCAGCTCCTCCTCTGTGAAGAGCGGCTCCAGCAGCTGCTCCTCCCGGAACTGTGCCCGGGCCGAGACATACTTGACCTTTTCCACATTGAGCTTGCCTGCGGACATCCGGTGGTGCCGTGCCAGACGGGTGCGCACCAGCAGTTCCAGCACGCTGTCCCCCACAAAGGCCAGCGCCAGCGGGTTCAGCTCACGGGGGGTCGATGGTTTCTTCCTGCATTGTTGTAATCCTCGCCCTCTCCGTCATTGCTTACGCAATGCCACCTCTCCCAAAGGGGAGAGGCACTTGCAGCTTTCAGACATGATTCAGCAAAACAGAAGCTGCGAACCTGTCAGATGCGTTGGCTCCCCCTTCGGGGGAGCTGGCGAGCGCAGCGAGACTGAGAGGGCCGTCTCCTTTTAGAAGATATAATCGAACTGATATTCACCAATGAGGATGGTGTCGTTCTCCTGCACGCCCTTTTCCACCAGTTCGGCCAGGATGCCGCTCTCATCCAGCTGACGCTGGAAGTACTGCAGGCTCTCGTAGTCATCCACATTGCTGCCGGCCAGGATATACTCCAGCCAGGGCGCGTCGATGCTCCACACATGGGCCTCCATCCGCTGGATGGTATAAGCACGGTCGTTGGCCTTGGGCTCGGGCTTCGTACTCGGGGGTGAACACGGGCACCGGCGGGATATCCTTCAGGCGGTTGTAGACCAGGCCCGGCAGCTCCCGCACGCCCTGCATGGTGGCGGCAGAGATGGGCACAAAGGTCAGGCCCTTGCCCTCCACATAGCTGCGGAAGCTCTCGATCTGCTCCTCGGTGGCCAGGTCGCACTTGTTGCCCACCACGATCTGGGGGCGCTGTGCCAGCTCGGGGCTGAACTTTGCCAGCTCCTCGTTGATCTTTTCAAAGTCCTCCACCGGCTCACGGCACTCGCTGCCGGAGACGTCCACCACATGCAAAAGCAGGCGGCAGCGCTCCACATGGCGCAGGAAGTCGTGGCCCAGACCGACACCATCGCTGGCACCCTCGATCAGGCCGGGGATGTCGGCACAGACAAAGCTTGCGCCCTCACCCACCGACACGACACCCAGGGTGGGCACCAGCGTGGTGAAGTGATAGTTCGCGATCTTGGGCTTGGCCGCGCTGATGGTAGAGATGAGGGTGGACTTACCCACATTGGGGAAGCCGATCAGGCCCACATCAGCGATCAGCTTCAGCTCCAGCGTCACCTGGATGTCCTCGCCGGGCATACCGGGCTTGGCAAACTTGGGGATCTGGCGGGTAGGCGTTGCAAAATGTGCGTTGCCGTAGCCGCCGCGGCCGCCCTTTGCGATGGTGACGGGGGTGTGGTCGGACAGGTCCGCGATGACCAGCCCGCTCTCCGCGTCCTGATCACGGTGCCCAGCGGCACCTTGATGATGAGGTTTTCGGCATTCTTGCCGTGGCAGAGGCTTGCGCCGCCCTTGCCGCCCTCGGGGGCAGTGTACTTGCGCTTGTAGCGGAAGTCCATCAGGGTGGAAAGATGATCGTCCGCCACAAAGATGATGTCACCGCCGCGGCCGCCATCACCGCCGTCCGGGCCGCCAGCGGCCACGAACTTCTCACGATGGAAGCTCACTGCGCCATCGCCGCCCTTGCCCGCATGGAGCCAGATGGTGGCGATATCGATAAAATTGGTTTGTGCTGCCATACAGCCCCTCCTATTCTTAAAAAGCCTTTTCCCTATATTCAGCTCCCCTACTAGGGGCAACGGCAACGACCACCGCCAGTGGCGGATTAAGGGAGTTGTTGTTGGGGCCGCGGCCAGCAAGATGCGAGTGTCAACCTTGACACGAAGCAGATGCTGGGAGCCGCAACTCGTAGCTGGCCGCGCCAAAGCGCGGACTGAGAGGTTTGATTTCCAAACAGAAAAGGCTTTTCGTTACCTAAAAAGAGCCGGGCCACGAGGGTCCGGCTCTTCGGGTTGCAGTTTTTCAGGCAGAAGTTACTGCTTCACGCTGCACTTCTTGCCGCTCTTGCCCACGCGCTCAAAACGGACAGTGCCGTCAACCAGAGCAAACAGGGTGTCATCGCTGCCCTTGCCAACGTTCTCACCCGGCATGATGTGGGTGCCACGCTGACGAACCAGGATGTTGCCGGCCAGAACGAACTGACCATCTGCACGCTTGGTGCCCAGACGCTGTGCTGCGGAATCGCGGCCGTTCTTGGTGCTGCCTACGCCCTTTTTATGTGCCATTGTAATTTACCTCCTTAGCCGTTGATCGCAGTGATCTCAACCTTGGTGTAGGGCTGACGATGGCCCATGCGGCGAGCACTGTGCTTCTTTGCGCGATAGGTGATGATGTTCAGCTTCTTGCCCTTGCCATTCTTGATGACCTTGGCAGAAACGGAAGCGCCCTCAACAACGGGAGCGCCAACCTTGACAGAACCCTCCTCGCCAATAGCGAGAACCTGATCAAACTTCACTTCGGAGTCGGCCTCAACGTCCAGCTTTTCGATGTAGACGATGTCGCCCTGCTCCACGCGGTACTGCTTACCGCCGGTAACGATGATTGCGTACATTTGTTTCATTCCTTTTCGTTGTACTCGCTGGTCGTAAAGGCAGGCCCTCACGGGGCCGTTTCCGGTGCCCACACCATGCGGCTAGAATATTATAGCAGAAAAAAGTCCGCTTTGCAAGGGCTTTTTGCACTTTACTCCGGATTTTTTTCGTTCTTTTCCGGGTGTTCGCGCCGGTCCAGCGCTTCCTTTACGGTTTCATTCCACGCTGCCGTTTTCTCAACGAACTCCGCGCGGGATGCAGAGGCCGGCAGAGCAGCGTCCGTCCCCGCAAAAGTGGTGGGGCCGTCCAGCTTTTTCATCCGTGCCCGGTTCTCGCTGTTCAGGGGCAGCTCTACCATCAGGGGCTTGTCCCTGAACTTCCTTGTCAGGAGGATCTCGGCGATCACGCCGCCCACAACGGCAATGCCTGCCACCAGCTGGGACACCCGCAGGCCGATGCTGGGCACCAGCAGCAGGCTGTCGGTGCGGAGGGCTTCGATCCAGAAGCGGCCTGCACCGTACCAGACGAGGTACCGCAGGGCGATATCCCCTGCGAACCTGCGCTTTTTGATGTAGCTCACCAGCAGAAACAGACCCACAAAGCACCAGATGCTCTCATATAAGAAGGTGGGATGCACCGGCAGGTTCGGGTCGATGATCACGCCTTTGGGCACCGTGACCACGCTGCTCGTCAGGTAATCGTGGGTCGCCTGGCTGTACATGCCCCAGGGCAGGGTGGTGTTGCAGCCAAAGGCCTCCTGATTGAAAAAAGTTGCCCCAGCGGCCGCAGCCCTGCCCGATGAGAAAGCCCATGGCCGCCAGATCGAACATTGGCAGCACGGGAACTTTCCGCCACTTACAGGCCAGACCTCCGAACAGAAAGGCTCCGATGATGCCGCCATAAATGGCAAGACCGCCATCCCGGATGGCCAGCACATCTTTCAGGCTGTGGTACTGATAGGGCGAAAGGGCCACATAGTAGAGCCGGGCACACAGGATACCCATGACCACACCGATGAGGATGACATCCACCATGGCATCGGCATCCACGCCGAACTCCACACTGTGCCGGAACGCGAACACCAGCGCCAGGCACATGCCCATGCAGACACCGTACCAGTAAATGTTCATCCCTCCGATGGAAAAGGCCACGCGGTCAAGCTCAAAGCTCAGCCCCAACCCCGAAACTGCACCAGATTCGTCATTCTTCCATCTCCTCTTCATCGTCCGGCTCTTCCCCGGCCGTACCGTCGGGCTGGATGTACATCACAGCCATCCGCTCCTCGCTCAGGATCTTCTGCAGCGCTGCGTCGGCATCCTCTGCCGTCAGCGCCGCCAGCGTGGCGATCTGCTGGGCCACGGTCTGGCCGCTGAGGGCAAAGTCTGCCATCTGGCTGGCCGAGTCCTCCACGTTCTCCAGATTTTCGATCAGCTGGCCGTATTTTTCATTCTTGCACAGGGTAAAGATCTCCCGGTCCACGCCCTCAGCACGGATGCGCCGGATCTCCTCCAGCAGCAGCTGCTTCACAGTGTCGGGCACATCGCTCTCGCCGGTGAACAGGATGCAGCAGCAACCGTCCACCCGGAGCACCTCCCCGCCAAGCCAGGGTTGGTCAGGCCCTCATCATAGAGCTTCCGGTAGAGCCTCGACATGCCGCCAGAGATGCAGCAGAGGATGAGATCATACAGGATCTCGCTGCGCAGGTCGTCATGCTGCAGCGGCTGCTCCTTGAAGCCGATGCCGAAGCAGGGCTTGGACACCGGCATTGTAATGGTCTTTTCAGCGGCGGCCAGCGTCATGGGTTCCTCTGTCCAGAGCCGCTGCACCCGCTCCACCGGGCGCGCTTCCATCAGGCCG
>VOFG01000783.1_pt1 | contig 22995 bp, 26 predicted proteins | sample 5384171 | NCBI WGS metagenome assembly VOFG01 (sample SAMN12384726, study PRJNA508395) | human gut metagenome | isolation source: healthy gut F | host: Homo sapiens | reverse complement strand
AATGGCAGCTATTTTTGTAGATTCGATGAACAGAATTTTACCTATAAAGTACTAAGTATGAAAAGAACTATTATATATACCCTCTTTCTCCTGTCTTTCGTTTGTCAACAGGCGAATGCGACACATATTGTTCAAAATCAATATGATTCCTCATTGAACCAATCGGAACATATGTCTTGGTGGACACATGACAGGTTTGGTCTGTTTATCCACTGGGGACTTTACGCTATGCCTGCTCGCCACGAATGGGTAAAAGCAGAGAAAAAATGTCCGATGAACATTACAACCGTTACAAAAACTTATTTAATCCCGATTTGTATAATCCGGAAGAATGGGCGTATATGGCAAAAGCAGCCGGAGTTAAATATATGGTTTTCACGACTAAGCATCATGATGGTTTTTGTATGTGGGACAGTAAATATACGGACTATAAAATAACCAATACACCTTATAAAAAGGATATCTTAAAACCGTTAGTTAATGCTTTTCGTAACGAAGGTATACGTATAGGATTTTATTATTCGCTATTGGATTGGCATCATCCCGATTTCACCATTGACCGTAACCACCCCCAAATGCCACAAAACCCCGACCTCTTGAAAGAATTAAATAAGAACCGTAATATGGCAAAATACAGGGAATATATGAAAAACCAATTAACCGAATTGCTCACTGAATTTGGACAAATTGATGAACTTTTCATGGATTATACGTATGCTGAAGGAGAGAATGGAAAGAATAGTAAAGACTGGGATGCAGAAGGTATTGTCAAATTAGCACGAAAATTGCAACCACAGATTATTATAAACAACCGCCTCGGACTAACAGAAAATAGACAAGACTGGGATTACATCACTCCAGAACAATTCATGCCACAACAGTGGCCCACAGTAAACAGCCAACGAGTTCCTTGGGAAACCTGTCAAACATTCTCCGGTTCATGGGGCTACCATCGTGATGAATACAGTTGGAAAAGTGTACATCAACTAATTGTTATGTTAGCCGAAACTGTCAGTAAGGGTGGAAATCTATTACTAAACGTCGGGCCAACAGCAAGAGGTGTTTTTGACGAACGTGCTATAGAACGTTTAAACGGCCTGGCACATTGGATGCGTTTTCATAGTAGCGCCATTTATGGATGTACTGCCGCACCAACTGAATATGCTTGTCCCAACAATTGTATTCTCACATATAACCCCAATACTAACCGACTGTATATACGTGTTAGAATGGCCATTCAAATCCTTATATCTAAAACAATATAAAGGAAAAATCAAATATGCTCAATTATTGAATGACAATTCAGAACTCAAATTTCGGACTGAAACCAAAAAAGGAAGCCATATGACCGAAAACACAGGAGCTGACGATGTTATCATCACTTTACCTGTAGAACGCCCAAATGTCGAGTTACCGGTTATAGAACTTATATTGGAGTAGTCAACAGCAACGGAAGATTCCAACTAGATGTTGAACTTCTGATCGAAGAACATGAGCTGAAGTTTGATTACACTATTCAATCGCTTCAAATAAAGATAAGTCACTATTTCGATTCCATAACTTATGAATTGCTTTTCCTGATATGCAATGAAGCGGAACAAGTCCTCTTTGCCGGCTATCTAAAGAATTATACCTGAAATCTCCCATGACGAAATAACAATCCTCTTTTATAACGATAGGACCAAAATTATCATGAGAAGCAATTCGTTTACCTTTTTCCTCAATAGCCTTATTATTAATATATACGATCCCATCTTTAAGCTGTATTGTGTCTTTCGGCATCCCTATAATTCGTTTAACGTATAACTGCGTTTCATTTTCATCCCACTTGAATATAACAACGTCCATACGCTGCGGAGAAGAGTATCCCCACACACGATGATACCCCCAATTTGTTTTTTTATCAGCTTTGGCTACGGCTGGTATCAGACAGAGTAAATTGAGTACAGGTGTTTCTACAATTCGCTGAGGCATTAAAGCCCCGTATGTAATTTTCGAGTTCCAGACCAGACTTTTGCACTTATCGTAGGAAACATACTATCAGACGGAATATATACCCATTCGCCAATGAATACCTTAACCAAAAGCAATATAAGTAACATACAAGTCCCCAGTTTGGCTAACGTCTGAAATTTGATACGTTTCATTTCAATTCCTCAGTAGATAAAGACTGTAAAGCAACACCATGTGTCTGAACCCATCTCGCCATGAACGCAAATGTGGTCTGCGTTTCCGACCATCGGGATAGAGAATCACCGGGATTTCACAAATACGCATCTGATGAATAGAAGCCAAGGCAACAAGCTCAGAAGCAAACTCCATACCATTACACTGCGGGTTAATAATGTTATAGCATTTTTTCGTGAAAGCTCTCAGACCACAATGGAAGTCTCAATATTATTCTTAAATAAAAAACGCCCCAAGGACGACAAGAACGGATTGCCGACATAGCGATGAAGCCATGGCATAGCCCCTTTCGTGATTCCACCTGCAAAGCGGTTTCCCATTACCATATCATAACCAGCCTGTAATCGTTCGATAAATAATGATAATTCAAGAAAGTTATAACTATCATCAGCATCACCCATAATGATATATTTCCCATTGCAATGTTCGATGCCATGTCTCAAAGCACTGCCATATCCTTTGTGACTTACCTGTATCACATCCGCCCGATTATTCTTAGCAACGAGAGCGGAATTGTCTGTACTACCGTTATCGGCGACTATAATTTCATAAGTTAATCCGGTGTTTGAAAAAAATTGATGGATTTTCCGGATACATATGCCTAATGTCTTTTTCTTCATTGAGGCAAGGCAAAATGATAGAATATTCAATGTCTGTGCTTTTCATGGTGTTAGTATTTTATATATTGCAAAATCTTGATTACAAAATACTTGTTGAAAACGGTTCTGGTTCAATCTGATCACCCCATGAGGGTATTGAAGATAGGAACCACGATACAGAAACTCGACATACCAATTGACGTTGGCAGGAAGATTGGATATCTCTCCCGAAATATTGCAGGAAAGACGATTCGTATATAAATAGATAGAGCGGCTTTCTCCGCAGGCTACCCAATCGTCCTGAGCGGTATTCGTACGGAGGAAGGCGTACATTTCTTGAGCACTCTCGCCTTCCACGTTCGGATTTATGGTAGTATAAATCCGTATGGATGAGGTCGCATATTTTATTGAAGCTTTCCAAACAGAACAGATTAGTATGCCTATAATTGGATAGAGAACCCATTTTCCCTTTTTGCCCCACACCATACACATAAATCGGAATCCTTGAATGAAGAATATGAAACATAATGGAAAAAGAAAAGCCAATACCTTATTACATCATAAGGCCAACAGATTAAGAGCATTATGGTAGAAACCAGATAAACCGACTCCGCCGTTAATTTCCGGCTACTTATGTATAAGCCGAGCAAGCAATTCACCCAAAAGAAAAGATTGAAGAGTGAAAAAGGAATATATAAGATCTGAGCAGGATATTCGTAAAATGTTTGGATGTTGTGGAAGTAGGTTTGTCAGAGTCACCACCTTAAAGTGCTCAAAATGTTCTGTATATCCCGAAGGAAAAACAAGAGTAAAGACAAACCAAATGCATAGAGCAGATGCATAAGGAAGGAAAAATCTCCATCCTGATAATCTGTTTTTCCATTGAAGTACGATTAAGGAAATAAATAAGAAGTATCCTTCCGTACGAATCTGTGCCGTGAAAAAAAGAAGAATACCTAAGCCGATGTATAGTATAGTTCGCTTTTCGGTCTGCTCCTTCAATACATAGAGTTTGTTCATTGTCCAAAAGGAGAACATGAGGAAGCAGAAAAAAGGGAAGTTCGCTGCTGACGGGTTAACATACCCCCCAATAGAATATGTTGCCTGTCAGCAAAGCTAAAACGAGTAGGACGGACATTCTGAAACGCTCTTTCGAGAGAATAGGGTGATAATAGAGAAAGATGAAAGCCCCTACCAGACAGATAACTCCTACAATTTTGAAGGCAAAATAGTTGATGCCAAACAATGCCACACACGGAAATAGTAGCAGAGGATATCCCCACGGGTAAAGTATAGGTGAATAGCGCTGATAAGTAGAATGGGCTATCATCTCCTGCATGTCCGAAAACACTTGCTGCATATCTCCGTATTGTATGCTTTGTGCCTGTCGGATATAAAGTGCAAAGTCACCGTTGAATATATGCCCCGACACTATTAATTGCACGGCTCCCCATAGGGTGCCGCACAATAATAGCATAAAACATAGTTCAGTAATATGTTTTTTCAGGAACTGCATGAGTCATTATTTGCATCTAATAGACAGAACTATAGAGCTTTCTCTTCTACAAATTTAAAGTCATATCCCGGTTCGTTGTCTTCCTTCGTCAAAGGAGTAATCTTTCCCTCTACAATCATAGATTCCGAAGATCCCAAACTGGGGAGTTGAACGAGTTTATACCCCGCTGCCGCTTCCTTTATAAGTTCAAGATACTTGTCTGTACAAATAATCAGTGTATTTTCCGGATTGTATAACATCCGAGTTTTCTGCAATAATTCTTCCAACCGAATAAGTGCTTTGAGATTAGCCTTTGGACTTATTGAGATAGTATGGATATAAGCCGGTTTCCATATTTCTTTTAAACTCTCAGCTTTTTATAAGCGATTTTTTATCAGATGTGCAAATAACAACCTTAGTCATATTTGTTATCTGAGGATCAGGCTCTTGCGAATAGGCAAAACCCAATGTCATGCAAAACAAGCATAACAATAAAATTCTTTTCTTCATAATTCTAAATTTTTAATTGGTTTGAAAATATCGTTGACTTATGTTTTTAAGATAATTGTTTGCCAAATCAGGAACAGCTTTGTCGGGTATGAAAGCATGTAAAATTGTCATGTCACTTGATAACAAAAAGCAATATGGAAAACCTTCTTCTTCCAATGGGAGAGATAAATTTCCATTTTCTATATCAAATACAGTAGAAGGCAATTTCATGTTTTTCTCTAAATATCTACGAGCTGTTGACGATTGGTAGCTTCCAATAAGCAAAATATTCTCGTCAAGATTTAATTCTTTAGATAAACGCCCTATTTTTTGAAGTATGAAATTGACGCAATCACTGCAATATAATTCGTTGACTCTTACTACTAACACTTCTTTTCTCCCTTTCATATATTCCTCAAGCGGAATTGTGACACCATTGTATTCTTTTAATAAGATATTTGGCATTTTCATTCCATTCACCGAGAAAGCAATTTGAGAATTTACCCATAGTGCCATTTCTTTTTGTCCGGTAATGGATTTATCAGCAATCTGTTCCTGACAATACGTCTTTAGGGCCCTATACTTCTTTAAAGTAATCATATTGACACCTAGTAATAATAGTGCTAATATGCCAACAATATATATGTTGATATTCTTTTTTCATCCTGTTACATTTAAATAGATTTAATATGTAAGAGGAATAAGACAGGATTACTATCTTCCGTTAATCCATCATACAACTGCATTAACTTGCTATCGTTAATTAATGGCGAATTATAAATTTGCTCCTTTCATACGCATAACAGTAGTGGCAGATTGTGGAATAAGAAAAGTTTCTTTGTCATAACAAACTATGGGTGTATTTCCTGGAGAATGTGCAAAAAATAAAGGATTGTAATATCTGCCATTACACTTATAAGTCTTTTTCGTTTTATGAGAATAAATAACGAAAGGAGACCAAGTGAATCCATTTTTGCTAAAATAGAACAATGCATAGTCCTCTAATATAACATAGTCTGCCATATGAACTTTTGTTCCGACTATTTTTATATATGTATCACTGTTCATGTCCTCTGGTCTTTCTGGATATCCACCATTAGTTATATTTATTCTATATTTCTCGTAACAACGATCTTTCTCTATCTTATAAATATTATGCGTCCATGGCTCTTTTAAATAAATGTCATTTCCAAAACTACGTAAAGGATGCATTCCATTGTTTAAGTGAAATACCTCGTTATAAAAACTTGGAAATTCTCTATAAAGTAGTTTGAAATCTTTGTCATAAACAGATAGCATTTGCCGTTGAGAATCATCGTCCATACCAGCTTCTATAAACCCAGCAATAAAATCATTATTAATCAATTCAATATCATTTGCATAAAAGCTAGGAGATACATCTTTTATATGCTTCCCATTCAAATCGTAATAATGAAGACGATTCCAGTCATACAAAACTATTTGTTTTTGATCGCTTGTTAGACACATTTTGCATAAACGCGAGTATTCACCAGGACCTTGTCCTACTTTTTCCGATTCTCCGAACGAAATTGCCGTGTTTATCAAAGCAATATACAGCATTTGCAACAAAAACATCCATTATGAAAATATACTCATTAGAGCAAAGTATCTGATGTATGTTTCCTATTAAACAGTCGCTGTTTGTTTCCAATTTGATGTATGATATATCATCGATCAAGCTGTCGAAAGCATAGGATTCTTCTCCATCCGGATCAACATTTATTTGAATAAGAGTTGAATCGGAAATAATATGCTCGCCTGTTGAAACTTTATTTTGGGGTGTCTGACAGCCAATGTTTATGAAGAGAATGATTACTGTAACAATGTTACAACAAAGTGTGAACAATTTTGATAATGACTTATAGTTTATCATACAATATATATTTAAAAAAATTATATACTAAGTCCATAGCATTAGGAATCCATGAACTTAGCATTTTTAATCATTACTGACGGCAAGGATCAGTAATACTACAAACTTCAACGTAATTTGTGGCTGGACCACAGTAATACTTTTTAGCATTAAATTCTTGTACTACAGTTTCAGTAGTGGTTGTTGATGAACCAGATGAAGAGTTTGAGCCCCATGAATGATCACCTCCAATAGAACCACCTATGATTCCATTACCTGCACTAATACCACCATTGATATTAGTATCGGTTCTAGTACCCGTTGTGACAGATGAAGAACTCGAGGTGGTGGTTGTTTTTGTGCATTTCACATCTGTCTCTAATTGTTTTCCCATGTTAGTTGTAGTTCCGGATGTCGTCCCCGTCTGCGCCGTCACCTGCGGATGCAGTGATATCTCCATTACTCCGAACTCATTAAGCGCGTCATGCACGTTTAAGATAGTTCCTACCATTAGTAAAGCCATTCCGGCTAATACTACGATTTTGTTCTTTTTCATTGTTTCTCGTGTTTAAAATTAATACTAAGGTTAGTTTCTCTTTTCTTTAAAACTTCTTTAAAGTGTTCTTTCAAAGTATCTGAGTTCTTCCATGCAGGAGCATAACCGGCAGTGTAAACGCATAGGTATGAGCAATATAGGAATCCGGCATATAGAATCCACTTTCTTTGGCGTTCGTATAGATGATATGACAATATGGAAAGCCCAATTGCAAACGCAATATACGGTATATACAGATAGCGGTCAGCTACAACAACGTAGCGGGGTAGCGGAATCACATGAAGCACCGGCAACAGATGTAATATGAAAACAGCGTGCAAAAGACCAATAATGGCTTTCTGCGGTTCAGGTATATCACATATCCTATGAATAGGATAACAAATGGGTATATCCATAAAGCCATGGGTATCTTTTCGCCTACCTGAAAGGGGAAAGGATAAAGATAGGAAAGCTTGAAAGGAATAGCCGAAATCAAGAGATACTTAAATGATGAATAGCAAAGGAATATAAAACGATCTACTATCGTATATCCTATGATTTCTTCTCCTCTATCTTTGTTGGCCACAAGGGTAACTATAAAGATGGCAATAGCAGGAATGAGATAATATACTTTTCGATATACACTTTCAAGGAACGCATATTTCTTTTGAACAGCATCCAGTCGAACAGCAACAAGCATGGAACTATAATAACGGACTGTTCTTTGCAGCCCATAGCCAATATACTACTGACCACACTCGCTAGAAGATACTGCCATTTACTATTGCGCATATATTGTATGTAGCATATCAGTGCCGACAAATAGAAAAAAGTGCTAAGCACTATCTTCGACGCACTAATCCAGCAAACGGTTTCTACCTGAACCGGGTGTATGGCAAATAACAGTGCGGTGAAGAAGGATATACCCAATGCCTTTTAGAATCAAAATGATTTCTTATAAAAGAATAGGCCAATAAGTACACTAAACAGGCATTAAATATATGAAACAGCAAATTACCTATATGAAAGGCTAAACTACTGTAGCCGAAGCATAGATGAATAAGCGTGTAGTATAATTGATTGATTGGGGAGTATTGACCGTTACTAATACTGTGGAATATAGTCTGCAAATTCTTCAATGATATCCCGTCGTTCGTCATCGAATTAATCACTTGCCACTGATCATCCCAATACAATTGAAATTCGTGCGAAAATATACTATAATATATCAATACAGCAACAACTGCAATAACACTCCAATGTGAGACAATCGTTTTGGCAAATGTTGATGTATTCATAGCATTAATATATTTTGTTATTGTGAGACAAAGATAGTCTGGATTATAATATCATGCAATTATTGGAGGAGGACAAAATATGTAAATTATCTATACATGTACTTTATTGATTATCTGTACGTTTAATTCTTATTTATCTTCGTTGAATTGAGATTTAGGTAGACAGATAGTAGAATTTCTTCTCCTAATTTCAACTTGTTTTTATCCTGTTTCTATATCTTTTGATTGTATTTGTCTCAATAATCAGGACTTTCGCTTGTTCAGAGATGGCGATTCCTATATAAGTAAGGTAACAAACCTTCATCTCTTGAGAGGTTAGGCCAAAGGAAGAAACTATATGGCTAATATCTCCATATAATATATTGATAGCATCGTAAAGCAACAGCCAGTCTTCCTCTTTCTTGATGTGATTATATCGATGTTTCTTCAAAAGCAACAATGACTCTAAACCAACTGTCAATAATAATTTTTTTCAGTTAATTCATTTTTAAGAGATAACTGCGATCCGAGTTTAGCTTTCAGCTCTCGATTACGCTGGATTAAGTTTAGGTTCTGTTCATCTTTGTATTTCAGCCTCTCCTTTAATTCAGATACTGTTTTTTCTAACTGAATATCATCCTTTTTAGTTTATCCATTTTCATGACGAGTGTTTTTTATTTGTATCCAGATTTAATGCTTCTCTATAATATGAATACACCGCAGGAGCGTCTGTCCCCACACCCCTAGGTATATTTTAACATTTCGTTCCTTCCGCATATCAAAAGGTTTTAACTTTGAAAACACGCCCCATATTCCACTTTACCGAGCAGCGTATCGAAGTCTTCTGCTGCTTCATCGCCTATAAAACAGCAGAAGACAGATTAAAATAACAAAACGCTTTCACCGGTATCCAACCATTCCGACATCAAACGATAGTATGCCGGATATTCGGCCGGAGTTATCAATTGCTTTTTCAGTTTCAAAGTACGGACAATCTTTATCTCCTTTGCCGCTTTTTCACTGTAACTCCTACGGTACCTACCGGATTATCAATCTTCTTATCAGTCGGCAGCACTACCGGCCTCATCCCGTCAGCAACTTTCACAATACAAGTATAAGTTTCATCAGGTAAATATCTCAATAACAGATTAACCGGGCGAGTCGTATTTACAACTGTTGAACGTCCTTCATAAGCAGCCCAGCCATTCCGCGCCTGTGGCAGTTCAAATTTCCGGTAACCTGCTTCCAAAGCTTTTCCGGCTTCTGCCGTCACTCGTAATGTGTCGGTTTGCGAAATAACATGGGAAACTCCTTCCAAAGTCACCGGCCGGGCGTCCATGTTGACAACAGATACAAAATCCTGTATATCGGCAATAGCATTATCAGCAACAAACAGTCTGCTGACAGCAGCGAGTCCTGCCGCATCCTTATCTTCTGTTTTAGGAAAGACAGCCTTTACTTCGGCCTGAATGCCGCTTGCCTGTTGCAAAGCAGCCAGCAAAGCCGCTTTCTCCACTTCCGTTCCATAAGCCGAACGAATCACTTCGGCAACCGGACGCAAACGATACCCGGTTTGTGACAATGACAAACGGCAGTTTCCTAATCCTTGCACGTAAGCAGTGAGTTGTTTCGTTTTTTGCTCCGGACTTTGTGTATTGGCAGTCAGCCTCTTTGCCAGTTCAGAAACTTCTTTGTCGTTACTTTCAAATTGCCGTTTAATCACTTTCAACGCATCGGCTTTTGAAGCATACGTAGAAGCCACAATAGCCTGTACGTTACCTGCCGGCAAAGAAACAGCAAGCATACTAGGACGAGGTTGCACATTCTTCAACGCCCAGGTCACAGTCTTTACACCACCCGCTGTTTTCACCACCGGAACAGCTTTTCCATTCAATAACTCATAATGCAAAGGTTTGTTTTCGGGTACCGATACCGAAAGCACATACTCCCTGATAGGAGATAATTCCTCTATCTGCTCGCACACATCCAGTTCGGGAAGATACCCCGGACGGGTAATAACCGAGTAATCCAGATAAATAGTAGCTCCCAGCTCCAATCCGGTATGGACTACAACCATTTCTTTCAGACCATTATATGCCGGAGCATCGGCTGCAGCAGAAGGAAGTACCTCAAGAAACGCGTTTTCGGGCGTCTTAACGATATTGCCATCTTTCTGACGGGTATACGATTCGTGAATCTTCAATTCCTGAAACTCCGGATTGTAAACAATAAAACTTTCGCCATACAGACGATTCATTGCCGTATGGGTAAACAATGTCAGTTCCTTTTGTACACGCATCTCCTGGCTACCGTCAGTATGCAAGATGTACGTTTTGTGCAATTTCCCGAATTCGGCTTCGGATACCGCTTTTGCCGGAGCTACCATAAATAAGAGTACCACCAGCGTAACTATATAATAATGTATATTTTTCATTCTGCTCTACTTTTAATCACTAAATATTCACCATACGCTTTGTGCGCATTCACAGCATTACGGAAACTATCCCAATCAGCAGCCTCATAAACACGTTTCTTCAAAGCCAGTTTGTTGTGAAGCAGCACTTTGTTTCCTTGCTGCGCCAATGAACCCTCAAAATCGGCTCCCGTACCTTGCATTGTCTCATTCTTGTCGGCATTCGCCAGCTTGTATCCTGCCGGAAGTTGAATCGTTTCATCCAGTTCAACCAAACGCGAACATCCATCTTTAAAACCATACTTACGCTCTTTCAGTGAAGTATCGATACGCAAATAAGAGCGTACCTGATTATAAAGGTTATTCATCACCAACGGACGGAAGAACATCTCCTTCTCACCTTTCAATGCATAGTCCGGTATTTCATAACGGAAAGTGATTTTGATTGGAGCTGCCAAATAGTCTTTTGGATTCTTGCCGTAGTCTACGCTCAGCAATTTAGCTTTGGGAGATATGGCTAAAAGCTGGCTTTCCATTGTATTTTTCCATTCGCTCCGGAATCCGGTAGTAAAGATACGGCGGATATTACTGTCACTCTGCCCCTCGGCGGTAAGAGTGAAAGTACCGCGCAAAGTACCGTCTGCATCCAAGCGGTTATCGGCTTTGATACGCACATAATGATTTTCGGGAGCTGAAACCGGGTGATACACAAATCAGAACCTTCGGGCACACCCGGCAGATAGTTCTGCTGCTGTTCGGCACTGCTCCATAGTTCGCGACAGAAAGGAACCCAGGTAGGATCGAGTGGCATGTATGTTCCGTTGCTCAACTTCACCACTGCCACACAGTGATTAAAATGGTCGGCAGGAATGCTTTCCACACGGCTACCCGCCATTGTCATAGCCGGATAGGCTTCGAAACCGGCCATGCGCAGGAAAGAAATCAGTGTACCCGCTATGTCTTTACAGACTCCGCAACGGTCGGTATAGTTCATCTTGGTATTGTGAAGTGTAAAGCCCTCTCCTTTTCCCATGGATATACCGGCATAACGGATATTATCAGCCACCCAATGAGTCAGCACGGCAATCTTTTCCATTTCGGTCTTCTTGCCTTTTATCAGTTCATCCACTTTTTTCTGCGCTTCGGGCAGTGGGGCAAAACTACCATAGTCTTCATTCACTTTGTTGAACCACAAAGATTTGTCTTTCCATTGAGGAGTGGAAGACATCATCAATTTGGGGGCTGCATCGAAAAGATCCACCATATTCGGCTCTCTGCCGAAAGGCATTACATTATCCATGGCAAAAGTGTATACCTTGCTATTATTTTCATAACGCATGGACGAAGCACATTCCCCCTGATAGAACTGGAATTGCAGTTCTTTCTCCATAGGAACAGCTACTTTATAAACTTTACGCACGGTGGGGGCAGCGCTCCAGAAAGGAACAATATCATAAAATTGCCCGCGCATAGGCGGGATAAAACGAGAATCGTCTTCATCACCGGCTCCAAGCAACGCATAAGTGAACCCCTTCTTGGCTATCTCATAATCCACAACATCACCGGGTTGCAGAGCGCCGATTTCGAGCATTATTTGTCTCGCTCCCCAGTAAATAGCCCGGGCAGGAGCAGCATAATCACAGGTTTTCTTTACATCCAGTTCGTCAACCTTGCCATTGGCACGATAGACGGTTACACGCTTAAACTCGGCATAGGCGGTCAGAGGGTCATAATCGTATTTAATTACCCGGTTAGCCACTGCCCCTCTCGGAGTCTGTACTTTAATCACTTTACACACAGCAAACGAGCCTTGCCCGGTAGGTTGGACAGATACCAACGTGCTATCCAGCAATGTCACGTAATCGGATGTTTCATAAGTCTTTCCCTTCGCAGTATTTTCATAAGATTTCCAGCTTTGAGCGAGCGCCGTAGCCGAAGAAAGAAGGAAACAAGCTAATGTAACTGATAGTTGTTTTCTCATGTTTTTTACTTACATTTTATTTATAGGAACAAATGTAAGTAAAATCTTTGAGTATGCGAAGTTTATCTCCGATATTACTTATCGCGTCATGTGTAATCAGGGCGTTCGCCGAATATCACATCCAGCAGAAACAGAAATTAACTCGTGCGTAGTGTATTCCCTGAATCTTTCCCAATATCTTGGGAAATTGCCAAAAGAACAACAACGTACAACATATCGCCGCTGTCGCGTCGGATATAGCTTCAGCCGCATATACACCTGTCACTCCCATAAAATGCGGCAATATCAATGCCAGCGGAATCAACAGTATTGCCTTACGCAACAAAGCAATGAAAATAGAAATCCGAGCCTGTCCTAACGCTACAAACATATTCTGGCAGGCACGCTGCAATCCGAAAATAGTCATACCGCCCAAAAATACAGGCATCGTCCAACGGACTGTTTCAATCAGTCTTTCGTCACTCGTAAACGCGGAAGCTACCGTTGAAGGAAACAGAATCATGAAAAGCATTAATAACAGGTTGAAAGAGAACATGGTTATCAGCACAATACGGAAGCATTCTTTTTACACGCTGCTTATCGCCGTGCCCATAGTTATAGCTTATTATCGGAACAAATCCCTGTGCGAATCCGGTCAGTGGTACACTGGCAAACTGCATCGCACTCTGCAGAATTGTCAATGCACTGATGTAGATGTCTCCGAACTCTTTCAGGCTGCTATTAAGCACAAACCCGACCAAGCTCTCCGTGCTCGCCATAATGAACGGAGAAACTCCCAAAGCCAATATGGAAAGGATTATTTTTCTGTCCAGTTTCATATAAGGTTTCTCCAAAGGCAGAGAGGCGCGTTTGGAAAAAGGAAAGTCAGTACCCAGGCCGCACTGCAAGCCTGTGAAAGCACTGTGGCCAAAGCTGCTCCTTTCACCCCCATATTAAACCCAAAGATGAAGATAGGGTCAAGGATAATATTCAGCAAAGCACCGATCAGAACGGAAAACATAGCAATGGCAGGACGCCCTTGTGCATTAATAAAGCTGTTCAGTCCTGTCGATATTTCTACAAATATAGTACCCAGCAGATAAATGGAAAGATAATCCACGGCATACTCCAATGTATTCGCCGAAGCTCCCGTGAAAAGGAGAATGGGTTCCATAAATGTATATGCGATAAAAGACGTAAGCAAGGTAAATAATATCAGAAGGACGAAACCATTTCCCAATATTTTACCGGCACGCAAACGATCTCCCTGCCCGAGCGCAATGGCGGCTAACGGCGCACCACCGCCACCGACAATCGCAGAAAAGAGGAAATCAAAATAATGAGGGAAGTAGTCACTCCGACACCGGCAAGCGCATCGGTTCCGATGCCCGGAATATGTCCGATATATACACGATCGACAATGCTATAAAGCAGATTGACGAACTGCGCAGCTACTGCGGGAAGTGCCATTTTAAAGATGAGCGGCAACATACGTTCCGTCCCCAGCCGTTCTTCGTATTTATTTATCATTCTACGCTTCTTTTTCTTAAATTGGCTGCAAAGTTACAAGAAAAACAAGCTTCCCGGTTTAAAGTAGAAGGATAAAATACTTTTTGTACTCTATCGATTCTTTTTTGTATTCAAAATGAGCTAAAATATCTGCCCGAGAAGCTGTACCATAAAGCTGAAAAGTATAGCATCGATCTACCACCCGCAACAGATATTATGTGGCTGTCGGCATAGCTACGGAAAGTTATTCCTACTCACTAAGAAGTACAAAGCCATAAGTTTCTTGGCGTTTCCATAGTTAGAAACTTCAGTTTCAACGCTTAGAAACTTTAGTTTCCATACGCAGAAACTCTAGTTTCCCTATAGAGAAACTCCAGTTTCCAGCCTTGAAAACCGAGTTTCAACGTTTGGAAACATTTTCTCATCCATAGACTTATGTCTATTATAACTGTTTAATAAGTTTTTCTGATAAGCAATACGTTCTGTTCCGTTCTTCACATAAATAATGCCGCAGCGCTGAAAGCCGTATTTTGTCAGAATATGCTGCATCACTTTATTGTCCTGATGTGTATCGACACGAATATTGCCCCATTGTTCAAAAACACCAGTTCAGGCAGGCATCTGATACTCCTTTCCGTTTACCGTTTGTTGCTAAACGGTGGATCACGCCATACGGTTCGTCATTGAGCCAGTTCCCTTCATAAATATGCTGGTAGGTAGGATCTTCACCTAAAATAAAACAAAAAGTTCCCAAGATTTCCCCTGACCGTCCATACAGACAAAGCTATGGCCGTCTTCTATTTCCTGACGAATCAACGCTTCGGACGGATAGCCGCCAATCCATTGAGTTACATTTCCGTTTGTACGCATAAAGGCACGGGCATAATCATATATCTCCATGACTCTAGGAAGATCTTTTAGTTCGGTAGCTCTGATTTTCATCACTTAAAAAAGTTATTTAAAAGAATACGATAAGTCAGCAATAGAATTATTCGTTGATTGCTCCGCAATGGGGGCAGACACCTTTTCTTTCAACTTCTCCCCGCAATGCCCGCAACAATATTTATAACGACTATTCCAATATACTTTCTTTACAAAAACAAGAATAAAAAGGATGAGGAATAAATAACCTATGTATATATGCGCCATTAAAATAAAGAAGAAATAGCAGAATATACAACAGGACATCAGTCCCAGCAGATAAAAGATTGCCGCTGCGGGGGTCAACTGCCGGAATAAATCGTCAAGCACTGCCAGGGAGACTATCACGAACAGCCAGATACTCAACAAAAGACTGAAAGAATAAAAGGAACTTTAAAAGGCGACAAAGTAGGATTGAAATAGAAATGCTCCCATGTGTCCGGCACAAACACCTGCATTGATTCATAAACCGTTGCACTGAAGGCCATTAGCAGACACAGGAATAACGGATAAACACTGTCAATATCATTGAAATACACCATTTGCAACTGCTTCCGACGGAAGGCACGAAGCAGATAGACACCGACAAAAAGTGCAAAGATAACCACAAAATAGGAGGCGTGCGTATCACTAAACAAATGAATGGCCTGAGAAATACTATCCGTAGGGACAAAAGATCGTTTCAACTCCACCTCGCGTATCCACCCCTGTTCATCCTGCGTATGTGCCAGCTTCACCCAAACGCTATCTACACTATCGGCAGGATGTACGGCAAACTCGGCCACTACCACACGATCTCCCCGATAAAGATTTATGTACGTATCCTTGATAGGCAGGCACTCCAGCAAAATGGAATCTGCCGTTAACTCCAGATTCGTATTCCATGTATAGTGCCGTTCATAAAGGTAATTCAAAGAGTCCTTCGTTTTCTGCGGCATTTCTTCGGAAGAAAGATTGGGGCGGGCATAATGGCAGGACGAAAGAAAAACAAGCACAACAGCAAACTCACCACAGAGGACACGGAGGATACAGAGAAAAGTGTCTCCTTCCACAAGCCATTCCAACAGGCAGTTACAAAAGAAAGGGCAGAAGCTCCATATCCTCTGTGTCGTCTGTAACGAATCATTCTGCGGTGGTTCATTCTCATTGCGCTGCTTTTTACTTTCATTTGACAATTCTTGCAATCGAACTCAAGACGGAACCGCTTTCCGTCATTCGACACCAGGAAATAGGGTTCTCTATAAGGCGACCGCACGCGTTGATGAATGGGACACCAACCCATACTATACCGCAAACAATGTTTGCAGAACATCAGTACCGCATCTTCCACCCGTTCTTTTTCATAAGCCCCGGCAATCTGTTGTACGCCATGTTCCTGATAAAAAGAGGCGGCACGGGTATTCATCACATTTCCCAAATACGTCAATGCGGTTTGCGGAAAAGCATGGTTGGTCGGTTTCCATACGGCGCGTTCCTGATGATAATTAATCCGGCGGGCAGCTATCAGTTTTTCCACTGCCTGACGACGGAAATCTGCCAATACGGAAGACGGCAGGAACCAGTTATCTGCAAAGGAGATTTCTATCTTCTCCGCTTCGAAAGGCGTATTGCCCAGTTTGGCAAGCTGAGTCCTCAAATGATCCGTTTGCGGCGTCCGTGCCAGTTCCTTTTCACGGGGAAGAGAAAGTGTCACACTATTATCATCTTCATCTGTCAGTGTCAGAGAAAAGCCGAAGTTATTATCGGCCAGTAATATACTTACGGACAGCTTCTTTCGGCCGACTTACGGGAAAGTATGCGTTCAAATTCCTGGTCAAAGTTACGGTAAAGTCTGGTGCGCGGCTTGATTTGCGGCATTTCCTGCGGATAGAGCTTGTTGCCGTCGACACGATTGATACGGAAGCCCTGCAAACGCCCTTGCTCGTCAATATAGCAGACACCGTCGCCGTTATTGAATGATTTCAATCCGGCAACAGTCAGATAGTTTCCACGTGCCTCTTTCATCGTGCCCATTTCTTCTCCCAAAGATTTCGGTGTATCGAAAGAGAAGATTTCCTTATCACGGCCATGCAGAAAATAATGGGTAAATCCCCGACTGAAACTCTTGTCGAGTTGCGGCCGGAAGTCAAAGCGGCAAGTCCCTGAAGAGGCCCGTACATATTCCTGACGACGGGCAAAGGTAGCAGCCAGTTTCTGCCGGTAAGCAGCCGTGACGTTCTTCACGTAAGATACATCTTTCAACCGACCTTCTATCTTAAATGAGGAAGCTCCGCATCCAACAACTGTTCCAACTCATCACTCTGGTTCAAGTCTTTTAATGAGAGCAGGTGTTTATCCTGACCATCACTTTCCCCGTCTGAATCTACCAGACTGAAAGGCAAGCGGCAAAACTGCGCACACTCTCCCCGATTCGCACTGCGCCCGAAACAAGCCTGGCTGACATAGCACTGCCCGCTATAACTGACACAAAGCGCCCCATGTACAAATACTTCCAAAGGAACTTCCGGGCAAGTATCATGTATCTTTTTTATCTCACGCAACGATAATTCCCGAGCCAGAACCACCTGACGGAAACCGGCCTCCTTCAAAAACTTAACCTTCTCCGGCGTGCGATTATCCATTTGCGTACTGGCATGAAGCGGTATCGGCGGAAGATTCAACTGCGTAATCCCCATATCCTGCACAATCAATGCATCCACACCTATCCGGTACAAAGCATGAATCATCTCTTCCGTCTCCTGCAATTCTTCTTCTTTCAGAATCGTATTGACAGTAACATAAATGCGGGCATTATACAAATGGGCATGTTTTACCAGTGCTTCAATATCTTCCAAAGAGTTTACAGCCGCTGCACGGGCACCGAATTTGGGTGCACCGATATATACGGCGTCCGCCCCATGATTTATGGCTTCAATTCCGCACTCCAAGTTTTTTGCGGGAGCCAGAAGTTCTATCTTACGCTGCTTTATCATTCAATATCATTAATGTTGTAAGGCGTTTCCTGATACACAAAGTAGTTTAACCAATTGGAGAACAAAAGGTTTGCATGAGCACGCCAACGCACCAACGGTCCCTTATCAGGATCATCATCTACATAATAATTACGAGGTATTTCTATCGGCAAGCCTTTATCCCGATCACGACGGTATTCGGTATCCAGTGTCAGCGGAGAATACTCCGAATGTCCGGTCACGAAAAATTCACGTCCGCCGCGAGCCATTACCATATATACGCCTGCATCTTTCGATTCGGAAAGCAAAGTCAGCTCCGGAACTTTCAGAATATCTTCTCTCCTCACCTCTGTATGACGGCTATGCGGCACATAGAAGCAATCGTCGAAACCACGGAAGATAGAATGGAAAGGTTGTAGTACCCGGTGCTCGAAAATACCGAACATTTTCTGGTCCAGTGGATACTTGGGAACTCCGTAGTGATGATACAGTCCGGCTTGCGCAGCCCAGCATATATATAAGGTAGACGTCACGTGCGTACGTGCCCAATCAAATATTTCAGTAATTTCCTCCCAATAAGTCACCTCCTCGAAGTCCATCTGTTCCACAGGAGCACCGGTGATGATCATGCCGTCGTATTTCTCGTTACGCATTTGCTCGAAGTCGGTATAGAACGTTTGCATATGTTCTATCGGCGTATTCTTGGATGTATGACTCTTGATCTTCATAAAGGAGATCTCTACCTGAAGAGGTGTATTCGAAAGCAGCCGCACCAAGTCTGTTTCTGTCGTAATCTTCAACGGCATCAGGTTCAGAACTACTTTTTGAAGAAAATGGCTTACGTAATTAATGACAGTTGTGTTGCTTGTGGTACTTGTATTGACGAATGTCCGGTAGGAGCTATCTCTGAAGGTGATATCTACTCTATCGACCCTGAAACTTGCACAGATTGTGGTACCTGTGCTGATGTTTGTCCGTCTGAAGCAATTCACCCGGCAGAATAATAACAACACTCAAAGACAAAGAAAAGCCCGGTTCCATAACTGAAGCCGGGCTTTCTCATTTATATACTTTCTCTTATTTCAGTTCAGCCAATGCTGCCTTGATACGACGGATAGCTTCTACAATATTCTCATCGCTGGTCGCATAGCTCATGCGGATACACTCAGGTGCACCGAATGAAGCACCACCCACACATGCCACGTGGGCAACCTCCAACAGATACATTGCCAAATCATCCGAGTCGCCAATCTTACGGTCACCAACAGACTTACCAAAGAAAGAATCACATTTCGGGAACAGATAGAAAGCACCCTGCGGTACATTCACTTCGAATCCCGGAACTTCCTTCGCCAACTTCACAATCAAATCACGACGACGCTCAAAAGCTTTACGCATTTCTTCTACCGGAGCCTGTGTTCCAGTGTAAGCAGCTTCAGCAGCCTTCTGAGATACAGAACAAGGACCTGAAGTATATTGACCTTGCAACTTGTTGCAGGCTTTTACAAGCCATTCCGGTCCGGCAATAAAACCAATACGCCAGCCTGTCATAGCATACGCCTTAGAAACACCGTTTACGATTACCGTACGATCTTTCATTTCAGGGAATTGGGCAATACTCTGGTGCTTGCCGATATAGTTGATATGCTCATAAATCTCATCAGCAATTACGATTACTTGAGGATGTTTTGCCAGTACGTCAGCCAAGCCTTTCAACTCTTCCTGAGTATAAACTGAACCGGTCGGGTTAGAAGGAGAACAAAGAATCAGAGCCTTAGTCTTCGGAGTGATAGCAGCTTCCAACTGTGCGGGAGTAATCTTGAAATCCTGTTCGATACCGGCAGTAACAATAACCGGAGTACCTTCAGCCAGTTTCACCATTTCCGGATAACTTACCCAATATGGAGCGGGCACAATAACTTCATCACCCGGGTTCACCAGTACCAGCACTGCATTGCAGACTGATTGCTTAGCACCATTGGCACATGAGATTTGTGCGGCTGTATATTCCAGACCGTTTTCCTTTTTCAGTTTCTCCACGATTGCATTGCGCAAAGCCGGGTATCCCGGAACAGGAGAATAGCGAGAGAAGTTGTCGTCTATCGCTTTTTTCGCAGCCTCTTTGATGTGATCAGGAGTATTAAAGTCAGGCTCCCCCACACTCAGGTTAATTACGTCAACGCCTTGTGCTTTCAACTCAGCGCTCTTTTGCGACATAGCCAGCGTCGCCGACGGCGACAAACTGTTCAAACGATCTGATAATTGATTCATTTTTCTATCTATTTTATGGTTGTTGCATAAATTTGGCTGCAAATTAAGCTATTTTCTTTGATATTAGAAAACAAAACAGCAAATTACTTATTAAAATGTAACGTGTGACCCATGCGTTCTTTCTTAGTACGCAGATAACGTTCATTGTATGGATTCGGAGTTGTCTCGATAGGAACAATCTCTATAATTTCCAGACCGTAAGCCTCCAACCCGACACGTTTCACCGGATTATTCGTCATCAGTCTCATTTTGTGTACTCCCAGTTCACGCAGAATCTGAGCACCTACACCATAGTCGCGTTCATCAGCCAAATGTCCCAGGCAAATATTGGCATCTACCGTATCCAGACCGTCTTCCTGCAATTTATAGGCTTTCATCTTTTCCATCAGACCGATACCACGACCTTCCTGGTTCAGATAAACAACCACTCCCTTACCGGCTTTATCAATCATTTCCATAGCTTTGTGCAGTTGCTCACCGCAATCACAACGCTTAGAGCCAAAGATATCTCCTGTAGCACAAGACGAGTGTACACGCACCAGAATCGGTTCATCCTGATCCCATGTACCTCTAAACAAAGCCACATGTTCCAAGCCATTGGATTTCTGACGGAACGGGATCAAACGGAAATGTCCATGTTCAGTGGGCATATCTACTTCTACGCCTTCTTCCACAATGGATTCTTGTTTCAGGCGATAGGCAATCATGTCACGAATAGAAATCAGCTTCAGATTAAATTCATCAGCCATCTTTCTCAACTCAGGCAGACGCGCCATGCCACCGTCCTCAGTCATGATTTCCATGAGGGCACCTGCAGGATACAAACCTGCCATACGAGCCATGTCAATCGTAGCTTCCGTATGTCCGGCACGACGCAAAACACCTTTCTCCTGAGCATACAACGGATTGATATGTCCCGGACGTCCGAACGTTGCAGGTGTAGAAGCCGGGTCAGCCAATGCCCGTATGGTAGCCGCACGGTCAGCAGCAGAAACTCCGGTAGTACAGCCTTCCAGTTTATCGATAGTCACCGTGAAAGGTGTGCCCAGTACAGAAGTGTTGTCACTTACCTGATGAGGTAAATCCAGCTCTTTACAACGGGATACAGTAATCGGTGCACAAAGTACTCCTCGCGCATGTTTCAGCATGAAGTTTACCTTTTCCGGCGTGATCTGTTCGGCAGCAATAATCAAATCTCCCTCGTTTTCACGATCTTCATCATCGACTACAATCACAAAATTACCGGCTTTAAAATCTTCAATAGCCTCTTCTATTGTATCTAATTTCACTTTTTCCATTCTGTTTTCTCCTTTATTTATTTAGGTTATTTCAGATTAGTTTCTATTATCTTTTGAACATCTTCATTGGTTTTTATAATCCGTTCCATATCATTACCCAACCGGATACGGAATGCCCAAATACGGAAATAGAAAAACAAACCGACAGGAACTATCACTCCGCACAGCATATTCAGCCAATAATTACGGAAAGGCCGCACATGGGCATGAACAGAAATAATAGGATAATTATTCAGCGCATTCAACAAATGAACAGATTTGGTGTTGGACATTTCGTCCACCAATTTCTCCAGACGATCATTTATGTTTTCTATCTCCTCATCATTGGAATCTGTCATCCATAATTTAAAATAATTAGGAGCACGCTTCAAAGCTTTCCTCTCAGCGTATGCACGACAATCAGCAGACAATGCCTGCAAATCAGCTGGCAGATGGGTATAATCAGGATCATGTATAATTACTTCCTTACGGAACAGATGACGTACACTACGGATACCTACAATCTTCTTGAACCAGTTAATATAAGCATCGGCATTCAGTACCACAGAGTCATTATTAGACTTATAAGTAAGGAACGCGCCCAATGGAGCCAGGATAGCCGTACTTGTCCACATACCCATCCATACAATCCACTGACCGTCACGTGCCATTTTATAACCTGTATTATTAATAATATAATAGATAATAAAGATAAGCACGGACACCACAACCGGCATTCCCAAACCACCCTTACGGATAATTCCACCCAACGGGGCACCGATAAAAAGAATATAAGACATGCCACCGAAAGCGTCAACTTCTCGTGCCAGGACGTCATGTGGCGTCGAAGGCTGGTATCTGTCTGCGTGATGTTAAAGCTCTTGAAACTCCAATCGCTTCCCGCACTTTCCGCACGACTCACTGCAGTAGAAATAATCTTCTGTTTCTGTGATAAGGTGGCTACATTGAAAAGACTGTCTACATTGTATTCTCCCAAATGCGCCTGCTCTATTTTCAAAGTATCTGCTTTTTTCAGGTCTGCCGTGATCTTATAGGTACCATTCATGGCTTCCTTGAAATAAGCACGTCCTACACTGTCATTCTGCCCTGACATAGAATCAATACCCGCTTGCAACATCGCCATATCCTTACTGTTGGACTGGCTACTCATGATACCGGCATCCACCATATTAAAATCGGAGTTGAACTCAATGATAGCATGTTTCTCCCGGAACGCT
>VOFG01003977.1_pt1 | contig 23002 bp, 29 predicted proteins | sample 5384171 | NCBI WGS metagenome assembly VOFG01 (sample SAMN12384726, study PRJNA508395) | human gut metagenome | isolation source: healthy gut F | host: Homo sapiens | reverse complement strand
ATGATGACTTCAATTCATTAACAACGATATAATCAATAAAAACAAACTATATGAAAAAATGGCTTATTTACGTGCTTGGTGTAATCACAGGTGTTATACTCACATTTGCTTTCGCATTTTGCGTTAATCTATCTAATAATTCGGGAATTATAGGACTTGAAATGTTTGAAGAACCCGGAGATTATATGGAATACTCACAATTTGAAGTATTCCAAGTAGTTTCATCAGGATGCGCATTAGCTCATGCCGATGAATCATTTGGAACAATAGTACTTATTATACCAAATGAAAATCAACAATTTTATGACGACCAAAAAATCGTGCTAAAAAGTGACCAATGTGCTCAACACGTGGGAACTTATAGATATAGTACTAAAATGGATATAGAAAAAACAGTTCCGGCTGTTAGAATAATTGACGGTGTTGAATTACCGAAATCAAATAAAACAGTTTCGACTAAAAATAATTCTGGAAAGACATTGTTTGACAAACCTGGAGATTGCGTAAGCCGGAAAAATTTTGAAGTACAGGAAGTCTTGGAATCTGGTGATGCTATTGCACTGGAAATTAGAGAAACTATTGGGGGACATATATTTACTTCTGATTTAGAAGTCTTAATATTAGCTCAAGATGGCAGCAATTTCTATAACAATCAAATAGTCAAAGCTCCAAAGGGTAAATGTGCAAGACAAGTCGGTAACTATAAATATCAAAAATATGGAAATACAAAGGTAATTCCTATAGTTGCTTTCAAATAAGTATTTTGTATTGCTAATCCCATTCTAAAACATAGAACAATCAATAATGCCACTTGTACCAGTCATACTTTTAATTTGTTTGACGATAGGCATTGTATATTTTGTCTATATAAAAAGGAAAGAGCGTGAACTTATAGAACAAGTTACGCCCATTACTCGTGGGGAACGGTCGGAGCGCAGGGTGGTGTTGGAATTATTGAAAGCTGGTATCAATCCCAAAGCCATATTTCACGACTTGTACATCCAGAAAACAAATGGTGAATATACCCAAGTGGATGTGGTCGTTGCCACAAAAAAAGGTATTATTGTGTTTGAGATAAAAGATTATAGCGGGTGGATTTTTGGCAATGAACAACAGAGATATTGGACGCAATTATTAGCGTATGGAAAAGAAAAACATCGTTTTTATAATCCTGTAAAACAAAACGCCGGACATATTCAAGCTATCAGGCAAAATTTACCACATAATCCCGGCATTCCAATTTACTCTGTTATCGTTTTCTTTGGAAATAGTGAGTTTAAGGACATAACTTGCAATGCAGACAATACTTTTATTATATATCCTCGCTCTATTCGACAAGTAGTATCTAACATTTTGATGCAATCTGATGCCTGTTTTGGTAATAAGTACGAGATAATGGATTTATTCATTAAAGCTGTACAAAACGGGAATGACCCAATGATTGTTGCTTCTCAACAAAACACTGCCGCATATTACGGTCGCAACACACCGCAATCTACCTATATCACATCCTTTGGTTCTTTGTTTCGTTTGAGGGGTTTTCCGTTCCGAAAGAGATTCTGGTAGATCCATTATTCATGTGTAAAAGCATTAACAACTATAATTTGATGCTTCCATTTATTTGTCTATCAATCTTCCAATCATACTTTCCCTCCGCCACATCGCCAACCTCCTTGAGTGTATGGCGGTGTTTTATTGTGTCAAATGGCTTATTGCTTTCAGCATAGTAGCATAGCCACTCGCCGACCGCTTTCTTCTGTTCGGTCGTTTCCCCATACTCCTGCATCACACTCTTAATGTCTGCAGCTTCTTGTGGGGCAAAGACCGACTTGTACTTATCCGTGCCGAAATGGATTATCGCATCAACGGCACGCTTGAATACCTCGCTTGCCTTGTAAAGCATATCAGCAAACTGTTTCAGGATGTAACTGCTTACTTTCAGCGCATTTTGCAGCAGGCGGATGGTCTTGTCTCGCTTTTCCATAGCACGGCTTACGGCAAAGCCTATACGATGCTCCTCACCATCAATTTGCGCCTGAAGCTGGTTTATGACCTGGTCCCTTTCCGCTGCGAGTGAACGGCTCTGCGCCAAAGCCCTGTCACGTTCCGTTTCGGCTTTCAGTTTTTCTGCGGTCAATGCCTTTGCCCGTTCCTCCGCCTTGTCCTTTACGGCTTTGGCAAAGGCTTTCTTCATGCGCTCGTTCTCGGCTTTCAGCCTGGCGTTTTCCTTTTCGACTGCTGCGGACTTGCCGACCCCGACAAGATTGCCGACACTGTCCAGTATGCTGTCCACTTTCGCCTTGCGCTCATCTTTTAGCTGTTTCTCCTTTTCGGCAATTTCGTTGTCGAGGGAAATGCGGTACTGCTCTTTTGCCTTGTTCTCGCTCTCCACAAACATAAGTTCAGCTTCGGCTTCCTCCTTGGCGGCGATGGCGGCTTGCCTTGCGGCTTTCGCCTGTTCCGCTTCCTGCTTCTGCTTGGCGATGATGAAGTCCGTGCGCTCCAGATGTTCCTTGCCCGTCACCTCCTTTGAGGTGCCCCTTTCCATTTCTAAGCACTCAGCCAAAACGGTCTGCATCTCACTCATGTCCTCTTCTTTCAGCTTACAGGACTTGCCTGTTTCGTGGTTCATCCAGTCCCATACGATGTGGGCATGGAGATTGGGCTTCCATGTGGCATTGTTTCCGGGTGTTCCGTAATGCCCCTCGTCACGGTGGATGAAGATTTGCAGAGCTGTGATGCCCCAACGCTTGTTACACACCTCACAGAAACGCTGTAACTGTTCCATTGTGGTATCATCCTTGATTACGACAACACCCTCTTTGAGCGGAGTGCTGCCACGGACGATGGTCACCTTTCCGGTTTTCTTGTTTATCCGTTCACGGTCTTTGGTCTGCATCGCCCGACCTGTCTTTTCCTTGACCATTGCGGCTATCTGATTGTAGCGTTCAGCCAACGAGGTATCACCCAGTTCAGGTGCTACCCATGCTTCATTTCCCGCCATGAGGTCGGTACGGATGTAGAACTTTTCCTTGCGGATATTGGCAAGGTATTCCGCAGACCGTCTGTTATGCGCTCCGCTGCTGCCGATGTTGCACGGCTTGATGTTGATGGATGTCTTCTGTGCCATAGGGCTTGTCTATATTTTTGAGTTTTACTTCGGGTTATTAGGGCAAAGCCTTAATCGGAGGGTGCAGGGAGAGGGTCACTTCCTGCTCCGGGTTCTCAGGGGTGGAAACCACTGAGTGGAGTTTCCAAAGAGGGGGGCACTCTTTGGTCGGGTTGCACAGGGCTGAAAGTCCTTGCCGGGTTCTTAGGGCGGCGCCCTGAGTGGGACGGGGCAACGCCCAGCCCCTCGGGAGAGCCCACAACTTCGGAGTGCAGCGGAGAAGTTATAGTGGGCTATACCGATGCAAGCACGGTCGTTCACGCCACACCAACGGAGTACCGCTGAAATCCTGCGCTGTGCGCCCGTCAATCCCTGCAGCCTATGTCGGGGCTATCTGCGCCGCCAATCGTGCCGTCCAGTGCTTCTTTCGGGCTTTCAGGGCGATTTCCGGCAAGTGCCATATCATTGCTGCCTATTAAAGGAGCTTTGTCGGTTTTGCCCTCCGCACCCCGTCTGTCTTTCGGACTTTCGGAAGCCACAGACGAACAGAGGGAAGAAAGGGAGGCTGCTCCGCCTGCCATGCTGTCCGCATCCTGCCTTGGGTATTTGCAAGCGTCCGGCACGGAACATTGCCTGTTTTCCAAAAGCATATCATTAGAGTATGGTGTCCGCGCTTCATCAGTCTGTCCTTTGTGAACAGCCACAGGCTTGACATAATGGGGATTGGTCAAAAGGACACCATCCACATACCACCCCGTAAGGAAATGCAGGGTGTGTATGGAAGTGCGGTTGTTGGTTTGTGTGGTCAGCATACCGAACCTGTTAAAACTGTCGATGAGTTTTCCGATTGTCTTGCGGTTGCAGCCCATATACTCAGCCAGTTCCACATCGGATGCTGCTGCCTGTCCCACCTCCAAGGCAATCTCAACGCCCTTGATGTTACAAACGGTTTTTGTCCGCACGGCATGGGTCATCAGCCTGTGCAGGCATCTTTGCCTTTGATGGCGGAAAATTTGCCTTCCAAAAGGAAATCCCACTGCCCGGCGGAAAGAATGGTGCAGTAAAGTATGGTCTGTTTGTCTTTATCCATAATCTATGAAATTTAGATGTTACACTGGTCGGCTACCTGCCAATGCCATGCCGCAGTTCGGGCATGTGGTATTCCCTGTCCGCTGCGATGTGGTTCAGCACATCCTGCAGGCGGTCAAGCTGGTCATGGTCAAGCACACGGATGGCATTGATGGTTATCTTTTGCGTGGCAATCCTGCGGTGGGCGATGTTGGTCTCGCTCATAGTTCCGTCACCGTCCGCATGGACGGAACGGAGGTAAGCATTGACCGCTTCCGTTTGTTCTTTTAAGGGGTACGGTGCTGCCCACCTGTCCTGGATGTAGTCAACCATTCGGCTGACCGCATTTGCCAATATCGGGTCATACTTTGCAATGACGGGTATCAAGTCCTCTTTTCTCATAATGTCTGCTTTGTCTGTAAAGAACTTGGCTTGCGCTTCTTGCCGCTGCGCAAGGCTTCAAGCCGTCTGTTGAACTCTTCCTCGCTGCCTGTTCCCGATGTTCCGCCCTGTTCAATCCATCCGATGATTTCATCCTCGAAGAAGTAGAGCTTGTTGCCACTCTTGCGGTACGGTATGCGTTTCTCGGAAGTCATGGCATAGATGGTGGAAGCGGACTTGCCGAGCAATGCGGCAACATCATCCAAGGCAAGCAACCGCCTGTCATTTTGCTGTCCGTCCTTGCCCAAGACTTTATCCACCTTGTCCGCAAGCTGCCCCACCTTTTCAATCAGGAGGGAAACAGCCTGCGGCAGTTGTTCAAATGTGATTTTATCCATAAGCCGTAATCTTTATTTGAGTGTAATCTGTTCGGATGCCTTGCGTTTCAGGTCGTTCACCACATCCGCATAGACTTGCGTTGTCGCCACGTTGCTGTGAGTAAGCATTTTCGAGATGGTGTAAAGGTCTGTACCGGCGGCAAGCTGCAGGGTAGCGTAGGTATGCCGGAAGCAATGGAACGTGATGTGCTTCGTAATGCCAGCCGACTTAATCCAATCTTTGAGATACAAAGGGAGCAAGGCTTGTGTCATACCTTTGAACACCTGCCCGGCGGAACGCTCGCCGCATAGTGCAAGGGCTTCATCAGACAGCGGCAGTATGGCTTCCGTCCTTGTCTTTTTCGTAACGATGTGCATACACCAGCCGCCGTCCGCAGCTTGATGATATTCTCCCACTGCAGGCGTATGATGTCGCTGATGCGCAGTCCGGTAAGACAGGAGAACAGAGCGGCTGACTTTACAACAGGCTTCTCGCAAGGTGTGTCCGCAAGCATTTTCACCTCGTCAAGTGTCAGGAACTCACGTCTTGTGCTGGCTTCCTTGGCGTGCTTCAGGCGTGGTGCGATGTTTTCCTTTATCCGCCTTTCCTCGTAGGCTTGACGCAGGACGCATTTCAGCTTGTTCAGGTTGTTGTTGGCAGTGGAAGCCATCATCTTACTTTTGTTGTGCGTATTGAGTGAAAGCATATAGGTAAGGAAGCCCTGGCAGTATTCCACGGTCAGGTCATCAAAAGTGCAGCTTCCGCCGCAATACTTCTCAAAGTGCTTGTAGGCTACATTCCAATTCCTGAAATTGTCATCGTCCGCCATTTTCGAGCGGAAGTATTCCAAGAAGCTTTCCTTGCCTCTGTTGCGGTCAAGGAAGCCGAACTCCTCATTGATGATAGCTTCCGTCCTCCTGCACTTGATAAGTTCCGCATTGCGCAGCATGGTCTTGTTGAACTCAGTTTCAAACTTCTCTGTCGGGTTGGCATAGATGTAGATGCCCAGATACTCCCGTCTTGTCAGCTTTCCGGTCTTCGGGTGTCTGACAGGTGGGTAGAAGTCAAGGTAGAGTGATAACTGCCCGTTCTTGATAGGTCGTTTCCTGACCGTCACTTTCGTACAAATGTTCGTCATATCGGTTGTGTATTTAATAGGTTATAAATGGTTATTCTTCCCGTTTGGCTTTCGTGCTTGAGCTTTTCCGCTCGGCTTCTTTTCGCGCCGCATCCCAGTCGGCTTTCAGATAGTACAGGCGGTTGCCGTGTATGCGCTTTGTCCGTACTCCGTGCGTAAGGGCGAACCTGCGCACCTGCGTCTTGCCAAGCCCGAACAGGCGCATGATGTCGAAGCACGAATACCAATGTTCTGAAAGGTTGTTTCCCAAGCGTTCCTCTTCCTCCGCCATAGCCTTGTCCACTTCCGCTTTTGGAAAGCATTTGGTTGAGTTGGCTTTGACGCAAGGAATGAGTAACGCATACGGAAGTTGTAGAAACGCCCGTAAGTATAATTGAACTTTTGGCATATCTCCGCCATTGTATAAAGGTCTCCTGCGATGCAGTCCCTGTCCGTAAAGGTATCTCGCACGGACTGCTTGTAGTTTGCCGCCGGAATGAGCCGCCGTTTGGTCGGGCTGCCCTTTGTTTTTTTCTTTCCCTCTTGTCGGGAAGTGTTGATTTCTCCTATGTCCTGTCTTTCTCCGTTCATTTTCTTCTTTGTCTTTTTCCCTCTGCTTGGCGAATACAGAAACGCTCCGCTTGCAGTAGGTTGTTCCCTTAATCATCAGGAAGAAATCCTCCTTGGTGATTAGTGTTGTGTGGTATGTTATTCTGCAAGCCCGTAGCGTACCTTTGTAAATCAGGTTATACACTGTGCGGTTGCTCACTTGCAGTAATCCTGCCACCTCCCCAATGGTGAGGAACGGCTTGTCCGGCATATCCCGACCGAAGTCGGGCTGGTCCCAGCGATTAGATAGTTGATGGCGTTGAATTACCGAAATCAAATAATTCTGCTTCTAATAACAAGAATGCAGGAAAGACCTTGTTTGATAAGCCTGGTGATTGTGTAAGTCGAAAATTTTGAAAGTACAGGAGGTTTTGGAGTCAGGAGATGCTATTGCGCTGGAAATAAGAGAAACCATTTCAGGGGCATGTATTAACTTCCGACTTAGAAGTTTTAATATTAGCTCAAGAGGGCAGCAATTTTACAATAAACAAATAGTTAAAGCTCCACAAGGCAAATGTGCAAGACAAATCGGTAACTACAAGTATCAAGAATATGGTAACACAAAAGTAATTCCTATAATTGCTTTCAAATAAACAATAACCGTTCTATGCCATTCGCACCATTCATATTTCTTATTTGCTTGGTGGCAGGTATTGCTTACCTTATCTATGTCAAGCGGAAAGAGCGTGAACTCATTGAGCAGGTTACGTCCATTACCGTGGCGAATGGTCGGTCGCCCACCTCTTTGAGTGTGTGGCGATGTTTTATTTCATCAAAGGGCAGTTGGCTTTCAGCATACCCACAAAGCCATGCGCCAATGGCTTTCTGCTGCTCGGCAGTTTCACCATATTCCTGCATCACGCTCTTGATGTCGGCAGCTTCGGACGGGGCAAAGAACGACTGGTGCTGTTCCGTGCCGAAATGGATAATCGCATGGATTGCCCGTTTGAAAACCTCGCTCGTGTGAAAGAGGAAGTCGGCAAAGGCATTCAGAAGTTTGCGGCTGATTGCCAATGCGCTTTCCAACAGGCGGATGGTTTTGTCTTTCTCCGCCGTGGCTTGGCTAACCGCTTGGCGGATATGCCGCTGTTCGTCGGCTTGCTGTTCCTGAAACTGCTTCACCGCCTTGTCCCGTTCAATGGTAAGTGAACGGTTCTGCGCCAAAGCCCTGTCACGCTCGGCTTCGACTTTCTGCTTCTCGGCAACCAACGCCTTTGTCAGTTCCTCTACCTTGTTCTTGACGGCATCGGGAAAGGATTTTTTGATGCGCTCGTTCTCGGCTTTCAGTTTGGCGTTTTCCTTTTCAACTGTTGCGGATTTGCCCACCCCGACAAGGCTGCTTACGCTGTCCAGAATGCTGTCCATTTTCGCCTTGCGCTTGTCTTTGAGTTGCCGTTCCTTGTCGGCAATCTCGCTGTCAAGTGATTGTCGGTACTGCTCTTTCGCCTTGTTCTCGCCCTCGATGGTCTGCCGTTCCTTTTCGGCTTCCTCCTTGGCGGCAAGGGCTGCTTCTTTTTCGGCTTTGACCTGTTCGGCTTCCTGTTTCTGTTTGGCGATGATGAAGTCGTTTCGTTCCAAATGCTCCTTGCCTGTCAGCTTCTTTGAGATGCCCCTCTGCATCTCAAGGCACTCAGCCAAAACAGTCTGCATCTCGCTCATGGCTTTCTCGTCCAACTTGCAGGACTTGCCTGTTTCATGGTTCATCCAATCCCATACGATGTGGGCGTGGAGGTTGGGCTTCCATGTCGCATTGTCTCCGGGTATTCCGTAATGCCCCTCGTCACGGTGGATGAACACTTGCAGGGCTGTGACACCCCAACGCTCGTTACACACCTTGCAGAACTTCTGCAACTGTTCCATCGTGGTATCTTCCTTGATGACGACCACACCCTCTTTGAGCGGTGTGCTACCACGGACGATGGTCACCTTGCCCGTCTTTTTGTTCACCCTTTCACGGTCCTTGGTCTGCATCGCCCGACCTGTCTTTTCCTTGACCATTGCGGCTATCTGATTGTAGTAGTCGGTCAGTGAGGTATCGCCTAATTGTGATGATACCCACGCTTCGTTTCTTGCCATAAGGTCGGTGCGGATGTAGAACTTCTCCTTGCGGATATTGGCAAGGTATTCTGCTGTCCGTCTGTTATGCGGACTGCTGCTTCCGACATTGCAGGGCTTTATGTTGATGGATGTCTTCTGTGCCATAGGGCTTGTCTGTTTTTGAGTTTAACGATGGGTTATTAGGGCAGAGCCTTAATCGGAGGGTGCAGGGAGAGGGTCACTTCCTGCTCGGGGTTCTTAGGGGTGGAAGCCACTAAGCGGAGTTCCCAAAGAGAGGGTCACTCTTTGGTCGGGTTGCACAGGGCTGAAAGTCCTTGCCGGGTTCTTAGGGCAGCGTCCTAAGTGGGACGGGGCAACGCCCAGCCCCTCGGGAGAGCCCACAACTTTGGAGCGAAGCGGAGAAGTTATAGTGGGCTATACATGGGCAAGCCCATTCATTCACGCCACGACAACGGAGTACCGCTGAAATCCGCCCTCTGCGCCCGCCAATCTTCCGTGCCTGTGTCGGTATCGTCTGCACCGCCAATCGTGCCGTCTTGCGGCTCATTGTGGCTCTCTGTGTGGTTCCCGTCAGGCATCGCATCCCCACTGTCTATGATACGGGGATGGTCGGCATTGTCTTTGCCGTCCTGCCTGTCAGCGGAACGGTCAGAGAACATAGACGAACAAAGGGAAGAAGAAAGGGCTGCTGCACCGCTTTCCGTGATGTCCGCTTCCTGCTCTCGGCATTGGCGGTTATCCGACATAAAACTTTGCCCGTTCTGTGACAACCTTTCATCGGAAGATGGTGTCCGTCTGCCGTCTGCATGTTCTTTGACATTAGCCGATGGTCTGACATAATGGGGATTGGTCAGGAGGACACCATCGATATACCAGCCTGTGAGGAAATGCAGGGTGTGTATGGAAGTTCGGTTATTGGTTCGGGTGGTCAGCACACCGAGCCTGTTAAAGCAGTCAATGAGCTTGCCGATGGTCTTTCGGTTGCATCCCAAGTATTCCGCAAGTTCCACATCGGAAGCTGCGACTTCTCCCACCTCCAAGGCGATTTCTATGCCCTTGATGTTACAAACGGTCTTTGTCCGCACGGCATGGGTCATCAGCCTGTGCAGGCATCTTTGCCTTTGGGCGGAAAATCTACCCTCCAAAATGAAATCCCACTGCTCGCCCGAAAGGATGGTGCAGTAATGTACGGTCTGTTTGTCTTTATCCATAATCTATGATATATAGGTGTTACAATGGTCGGCTACCTGCCAATGCCTTGCCGCATTTTCTTCATACGAATATCATTTAAGTTGGGTTTTACGATTATTCATTCCATTGTTGATTTTGTTGACTCTGTTGAAGATGATTCCAAAAAGAGGGAAAAGAAAATTAAAGATGCAGTACACAATCTTTTTTCTTTTTTGGCAGGCAAAACTCTTTGTTGAAGTTTGTTGAGGGTATTGTTGAATAGTAACCCTCTTATTTATATCTCTTTCCTTGTATTTCATCATATTCAACAATCTCAACGATAGTCTTTCAATTTTTTCACGGGTAACGGTGTAAAAACGTCCCACCTTTTTGGACGATGCAGAATATTTCTGTCCCGGTAACACGGATATTTGATAGGTGGAGTAAGACAGCGCATTGGGGGCTGGCTCCAGTTTCCAATACTGCTGTAGAACATTCCTCACCTGATGACGCTCCACCTTTACCATAGAGTAATTGAACAACGCTAATAGGTCGTTGATACAGAAATCTACCACATCCACCTGCATCGTGTCCATGATGTCAATCAATAGTTCTGCCATATCAAGTTCAATGCGACTACGGTTGCAGCGGATGATTTTCTCCAATGCTTCCGTGCGGATGAGTGAGGGAGAAAACCACATACGACTTTCTTCTTTGGTGGTTGGATTTCGATATTGTAGATAGTACAGAAATGCAGGTATCTCTTCTTTCAGTTTCTGAAGAAAAGAGGTGTCGTCTTTTTCCAATCTGCTAATCTTTCTCACCCAATAGCGTGTTTCCTCTGGCTCAATGTAAACAGGGAAATTCTCATTATTAGAACACAATACGAATTTGGCGAAGAACTGCACTTCATAGCGGTCTTTGCCCTTTGCCTCCATCTTGTATGAGTGTGCCGTACTGAGGTTCTTCAATCGCTCGCTATCTTCCCTACGGTTGAGTAGTACCTCGTCCACCACTATCATCAGTTTGCCTGCCCAGTCGGCATTAAATTGGCTCCGAAAGTCTTCATTGGTGTTGAAGGTCACGTTCTCTTGAAACAACGCTTTCAGAAAATTCAGGAACGTACTCTTACCCGTGTTCCGTTCTTCCGACACTAATAGAAGTATCGGTAACTTCTGTGTTGGTCTTCGGTACAACAGTTGAAGATAATCCATTCCCAATTCATATTGCTCACCAAAGATGTGTTCAATCAAGGATTGTATATGATTAAACTCGCCTTCTTTTTGGAATATGGGTTATTGGCTCATAGAGATTATAAAAGTTATTCACGTTCAAACGGTAATCTATATGACTTGGCATAGTGCAGAATCCGTCATATTTCGGAATGAGTGCCGCTTCATCCTTACCGTGGTCTAATCGGAATATACTCATTTTCCATTCTACTCGCATTTTGCGGAATGACCCATTCATCATCGGCTGATTGATTATACGAAACAAAGGTTGTGCCGATACGGACATATTCTTCTTCAATATCCTCAACTTCTATACTTGCAGAAGTAACAAGTGCATTATCAATCTTTTCCATAACCAGATATTTTATTGGTTTCTCCCAAGATGCGCTTCACGTCTGAAAACGGTATCTTACTTTGTTTCCCACCTTGATTGCTTTCAGGTAGTTGCGCTTGTTCCAAAGCCATAAGGTGGTGTCGCAAACGCCACACATTTCCTTGACTTCCTCACGTGTCAGCAGTTTGTCTTCATTGGTGGCTTTGAGTGCAACAGCCACTTCATTCACTGCGCGACTAATAAGTTCATCAGAGAAGTGACGTAAGTCTTCACTCGTAATCTCAATTTGATATTAGCTGTGCTATTGGAGATGATTTGCATTAAATCTGTCATAGCATATATGTGCTGCCATAGTCCGATGCAATCACTTTGGCAGCATTATAAATGATTGCGCCACCGCTCCGGTATTGGAACGATGGCGCAAAAGTATAAATGTAATTCGTTATAATTCAACAATCTACATTTCGCTATTTTCGCAGAAATCATAAACGAAAGAAACGAAATGTAAGGCAATCAATTTGGTTTGCCTGAAATGGTCTTATCTCAATGTCAATACTGGATTTTGAATAAGTTGGTCTATAACTGGATGGTAAATGGCTCCATCCGTAACCGCTGTAATTGTAGTAACTTTATTGCCTCCATCTTTCGATGAAGCACCACAATGGTAAATCTGTTCATCAGCCGTTTGATAATCAATGACAATATACCTGTCGTGGAATATTCCCCCAGACGTTTGCAGCGAAATGGTAACATTGGGGTATTCACGGCAGAAATCGTTAAACTCGGCTTGGTGCAACCTATTACCGATATTGTCGGAGAATACTACAACATTCACATTAGCCGGAACATCTTTAAGAAGAACCAATGTCTTCAATCCGATGTAATTATCAACTACAAATATCGTTTTCTTGGCGGTTGCATAAATCTGTTGGTAAGCCAAATCCGATTCAACAGGTTGCCCATTGAGTATCAACCAACCTCTCCTTACAGAAGGATTGCCAAAATCAAGCATGACATTTGCCAGTTCCGACTTCGTAACGACATTACCCAAAGCACCTATTATATCGGCAACTTTGTCATCAACGGCTGATAGGGATTTGCGCAAGTCAAGCAGGTCTTGTGTATTTTGGGTTGTCTGCAAGGAAAGTTGCAGATACTCCCTTTGCCCCAATAATGGCTGATTATCTACGATATAGTCTTTCATCTGTTTGAAGATGCGAATCAAAGCCTTACTTTGCTTGGTTGCCAAATCTCCTTTTAGAACAGTCATAAGCATATATATACCTTGTTCCGTGAAGGCATAAGGGTTGTATCTACGACCTCCCCAACTTGAGGTGGAATTTTTGCACCTCAAGATTTCACACTCCTCATCGGACAATTGAAACATGAAGTCTTGCTCAAACTTTTCAATGTTGTTCTTTACTTGACGGTTAAAATCTTTGGTGCTATAGCCATAAATTTGGGCTAAGTCCATATCCAGCATTACACGAACACCTCTAATGTTGTATATATAACCTTTTTAGATATTCGGCATTGATTTCTTGGGCGATGATGTCTTTATCCATATCATTAAATTAAATAGGTTCATACTTTTAGTTATTTGCTTCTGTGAGGTAAGTCTTCCACTCATTGATAAGCGACCGTTCAATACCATTGTCTTTTATTTTCCCTCTATTTGTACTGTCATTCAACTTCTTAATAGAAATTTGGAGGTTTCGCACAGTCTTCAAGTCGCAACTTGGTAGCTCATTGGCAAGTAGCTTATGGAATGTTGTCACATCACAGCCTGTCAGAAGTTCTTCCTCTTGAAGGGCAAAAATACAATCGTGCCAAATCGGTGCCTGTGTGTTGCGTTGAAACTCTCAATTTTATCTTCTCCAAAATCTGTTTTTGATTTCCGTGAAGATAATCTTTCAATGTGTGTGATGGCTGCTGCTCACCAGTTGGCGATTTTTCTTCGATAGGTTTATCATCAAAAGACAATCTATCAATGGTTGTTTCTACTACACAATCATCCTCAATAGCCTTTTTCTCCTGACGGAAATTCTGCCAATCCTCTTTTGTTCGCATATTGTTACGAATACTGCTGCTGATGACCACTTTAATCATTAAAGCAGCTATCTTTTTTCTCAAAGAAGTTGTTCGCAGGGTTATGTGTTTCAGCTTCCAGTTGAGTAACCATAGTTTCATAGCACTTGCCGTAATACAGCCATGCCAACATTGCAGGAGCTATTGAGTCGTTTTGCAGATTGCGAAACTCCTCAACCAATAATCTCGCAGCATCGGCATCTGCCGAACAGCTTTGCAGACGGTGTTCGTCTGCAAGGTCTCCATGACACTCGTCTTGATATTTACGCATCATTTGAGGGGTGAGTTTCCATCCTAATTTGAAAACCTTTTGTAAACCAGTTGCCGATTTGTTGTTCACTTCAGCAACGAATCTGTCATATTCTTCCGGATGGCTGTGGAGCCATTCTTTAACATCCTGTTTAAATTGTTCGAAATCTTGTTTTGCCATAGTCTTTCCTTTATTAGTCCAACAAGTGAACAAGTTCTTGTTTCATTTCCTCGTCAATCTCCCTATATCGGCGAAATGCTTTGCTACCTTCTTTGTGTCCCGATACCGATGAAACAAGATCCGGGTCTTTCACCTTCTTATACATATTGCCAATGAATGTCTTTCGGGCGGTATGCGTGGTTACGACTTCATACAAATACTTCTGTTCAGGATTGCGAGTAAGTGGGTTTAGCACTGTGACAATCCTGTCAAGTCCAGCCAACCGGAACGCTTCTTTGATGGCTTGATTATATTTCTGCTCTGATATAAAGGGAAGCAGGGTTGCGCCTGCGTAATCTTTGTAGCGTTCAAGTATAGTTTTCGCAACACTATTTAGTGGCACTCTTATTGTCCGGGGATTGTGGCTGCGTGTCTTTTCTTGTATGTATTCCAACGCTCCGTTCACGATGTTTTTCTTTGTGAGCTTATAAAGGTCGCCTACACGACAACCTACAACAGATTGGAACACAAAGATGTCACGTTGAATGGCAAGTTGTGGACGAGCAGACAAATCAGCTTCAAACAATTTGTCACGTTCTTGAAGGGTAATATAAATAGGAGTTCCATAAAGACATTCTTCCAAAGGAAACTTGTCAAACGGTCGATTGGTGGTCTTGCCTTGATTATAGCACCATATAAAAAGGTACGTATGCGAGAGAAACTGTCTATAAGAGTATTCTTCCCTCTCGGTTGAGGAGTCCGTTTCTCGGGAATGGTCTCGTATATATCGGGATATTCTTCCGCATACATATATTCGTTCTCCATAAAATCCCACATATCGGCAAGCGTCTCTTTGGTTGTAGTATGAATATCAAGGGTAAAATGTTTCATCCCACGCCTTGTTTTTCTGACAAACAATTCATAGCGCATGAGAGCCCTTTTACTACACGGAAGTTTTTCTTCCGTACCTCCGAAAGATTGTGTTTCTCCAAAAACTCATCGAAAAGTTCGGCAAAAGTAGGTGGATTCTCTATTGCCAGTTCTTCTTCTGTCTTGTACTTTTCGGGATGATGGAATTTGTCTATGACTTCTCCGAGCCATTCACTTCCTGCATCCTCTTTGTATTCTTTCTCAATCATTCGGGTCAATGCCTGCACTTTATGGTTCAAGTCCATCTTTTCGTTTTCTGCCACCAAAGCTACACGGTCTTTATAGCCCTGCCGGTCAGCACTCCAATGGTTCGGGCTGATAACAAGTTCGCTTGCTGCCTTGATGTCTTTCTTTCCATCACGCAAACGAAAATAGATAGTAGCCTTGGTATCTACATCGTTCTTTTTGGCAACTTTCCGTATAAATGCAGTCACTTTCATAATCTTCGATTTAATTTCTGGATTGAACACTGCAAAGTTAACGAATTGTTCCCAAATTGTTCCCAACTATCCCGAAATAATTTCAACCTCATTAAATTTAATTCGATTCAATGCTGTTTATAAATCATTTATATATAGGTAAATACGAGGAATTTTGTTGTGAATAGAATTTGTTCCCGTCTATTGATATTTAATATTTCAAATGCGGGTCTGGGTACAAAGAAAAAGTCAAACGATTCTTATTATCGTTTGACTTTTTCGTTTTTCAGGAGAATCTCCCAAAAAAACATCCCGTTTTCATTTTGCCGGAATGCAAAAACTACGTACTTTTGAACCGGAAACCCTCAAAAGGCATTCAAAACAACTCAAATATAATCATACCATTTATGAGAAAAGCATTTATCTTCCCGGCACTTATCGCTGCCGGACGGGCTGCGCAAAGCTGCCAACAAAAGAATCAGGAAAAAACATGGCGGAAGAGGTCACGGCCGACACTACGGCGGTTCCGCCAAAGTAGCTTCCTGCAACGTCCGCATGGATGGAATCACTTTCACGGGTGCACTCAACGGGGCAGACACTTGCGTCACCGTGAAAGACGGACGTGCAATAGAATTCCGTTGTACGGAGAAACCCGACTTCTTTTGCGACCCCAACGGCGGACAGTTGAGCAACACTACCCTGCCTATCCTGCTCACGGAAGTGGACAACACCCAACCTTTCACGCTCACGGCCAAAGTGACGCCGGGATTCACCACGGAGGGACGTACAACGCGGCCGATCTTTTCGTGTATGCCAACGACACGTTGTGGCAGAAGTTCGCTTTTGAACAGGACGAGCGCGGAAACCACCGTATCGTCACGGTGCGCACCCAGGGGACTTCCGACGACAACAACCATGAACGGCTCACCGTACCTTCCGTCTATCTGAAGATTTCGTCGGACACGCACACAATAGCCAGTTATTATTCCCTTGACCAAAAAGAATGGCAGATGGTGCGGCTCTATAAAAACTACTATCCCGACAAGATATGGGTAGGCATCGCCAGCCAGTGCCCCAGAAGGGCGAGTGTACAAGCCTCTTCGAGGAAGTCTCGCTGCAACAGACTGCCGTGAGCGACTTCCGTATGGGAGAATGACGGAACAGCCGTTTTCATTCTGTCACCGTTCGCCGTGAACGACATGGCAAAAAGTCAGCCTAAACGGCTTCTTACGGAATCTTCCCAAAGCGAAAACGGACAGGATAGGAACGCAGGCTGCATAAATATTCACTTCAAACGGCATATATGCGGAAAAAATATCGCATATATGCCGTTTTTCATGAGAATAAAAAAATCATTCGGCTGAAAAGAAAAAAATCATTCTCAGCAGATTGAAAAAATGAAATGATGAAAAACGGGAAAACAACTCTCCCAATCCGTTTTCCAAACACCACAAAACGTATTTTTTTTCCTCTATTTGAACCTCTCCGGCTTGTCTAAACAGACTGTCAAAAAGTAAGGCTAAACCCACCGACACCGACAGGCCGTCCCGAACCATACGGACCATTCCGGGCATGCCGTTCTTTTATGACAGTCCAACGCCTTTTCAGCTATCTTCGTGCATGCCCGCCGAAGCCCGAGATTGCGATATTTCCTGTCACTCCCCGACCCTACGCCAAATACGCGAGCCACGCACAGGTCGGAATGACATTTTGACAAACGGTATTCACCCTCTTTCGGGCTGCACGAGATAGAAACAACTTGTACTGAAAAAAATTACGCACGTATGGCAGGACGGAAAGCGAGCCATGAAGCTTACGGGGCTTCAGGCCGAATTTCGTTTCGTAATGCGGATTGATGAAATAGAGTTGCCGGTCTACGACCCGATAGCCGGTGGCATACAATGCTGCCTGAAACTTCTCTATGGGGCAACGTGTGTGCTTGATGTTCATCAGTTCGCGGATGGTCGGCTCGTTTTCACCGGCTGCGGCCAACACACCCTTATAGAGCGGAGAAGGCAGAAGATGAAGGAACGGAAAATGAGACACCACCTTGCTATGCGCTATTTGCTGGTGGCCGCCGAAAGGCATTTGCCATGCCGGAAAGGCCATAAACACCACGCCGCCCGGCGCAAGATAGCGTTTCAGGCCTTTCAGGAAACCGGCCTTGTCGTCGATATGCTCTATCACATCGTGCACCAATATCAGGGAGAATTTATGCTCCAGTTCCGTCAATTTGAAAATGTCGGATGCGATAAAAAGTACCTTCCGCCCCTCTCTCGGCAAAAAACTTACGAGCCTCGGCAATGCGTCCGGCAGCAATGTCCACTCCCGTCACCGAACAACCCAACTGCGCGAACGAAAACAGGTTACCCCCTTCGCCACACCCACTTCCAACACCTCTTGCGGAAGTTCCGGGCAACATTTACGGATATAAAGGAATATAGTATTTCTCTGTCGTACGAGCCTGCTCGTCAAAATAACGTTCGCGGTCAGAATGGCGCTCTTGCATGTTAAATTCTCATTTTATTTGCGCCAAAGTTAATAAAAACTATTATATTAAAGAGGCTGTCCGGATAAAATCTTCCAGACAACCTCTTTTTCCACCTTACCGTTCAGGCTCCACGGCGGGAACCGGACTGGTTCAAAGGTTCCTTCTCCCTTTTTTCTTCAAATATTCAATCAACTCTTCCGGACGGTCGGTCTGTATGACAGTGGCCCCGCGATCGAGCACCCAGCCCCAGTGGGCATCGGGGTCGGACAGGGCTTTCTCGTCTTCATGGCCGCCGCACAGGCTCGCCCACAACGTATTGATCCAGACACGGCAATCCGATGCGGCTATCACCGGCAAGTAGGACAACTTGGCAAAACGGTCTGTCTTGAAAATAACCTCCACGGCCTGTGGGCGGAATGCGGAAAGGAACGAAGCGACGTAGGGTATCGCTCCCTCGCCATCGAGATCCACCACGGGCATATAAAGAATGTCCTTGTAGCCGGAAAGCTGCCGTTCCACCTCCTCTACCGTGCCGCGCCCCTTCAGCACCACATGGTCTTCCGTACCCGTCTTGCGGATAATCGGCGCAATCTCGGACAGGTAATCTCCGCCCTTGTCGATGTTCACCAACACCGCCCCCTTGCAAGCCGTCAGGGCTTCCTCCAGCGTGGGTATGGTCTCGTCCGAAAGACTTCCGTCCGCCCGGCGCAAGCGGAAACGCTTCAGTTCCTCCACCGTGTAGTCTGCCACGTTGCCTTTGCCTTCCGTCGTGCGGTCGATGCTCCCGTCGTGCATCAGCACGAAACCGCCGTCCTTCGTCCGTTGGATGTCAATCTCCACCATGTCCACCCCCATGTCTGCCGCCCCTTTGATGGCCGCCACGGAGTTCTCGGGCGCATGCCGCCAGTCGCCCCTGTGGGCCACGACGAACACATAATCGGAGCGGCTGTCTTGCAGTTCCGCCCTCAACCGGCTGATATGCCCGGCAGCCTGCATGCACAGTGCCAGGCACCACAGCCCAACCGTAAAAAGAATCTTTTTCATTTCCCTTTCATGTTTAACCGGGTAAAAGTAGTCCTTTCCGTGGGAAACGCCGGAAAAGATTTACGTCTAAGATTGACAATCTTGTGTTTTCGGGACGCAAATCAGAAGACACGTACCAGAAAATGGCCGAACCACACGGCCAACAGCCCCAAAACAAAGCTCAATACCGCGTATGCGGCAAACGACCAGAACTTGTCTGAAAGGAAAGGATGTAGTTCTCGTGTACGAACGTGGAAAAGGTGGTAAACCCTCCGCAAAAAGCCCACCGTGAGGAACAAACGCCACTCGGGGGACAAGACATCCGCCCGCTCAAACCAACCGTACAATAAGCCGATGAACAGGCAACCCGCCACATTGACGATCATCGTCCCCAACGGGAGATGAGTAAAACTGCCCGCCGAGACCCACCGGGTCAGCCCGTAACGGGCTATGCCACCCACGAAACTACCGGCTCCGACGCACAACAAGGTCTTCCACATTTGCCGTCCTCCCGTCATTGACCCAACGAGGAACGCAAAGCCAAAGCCTTGTCTTCGGCCGCCTCCATGATTTCACGTTCGCCCGGCCCCTTGTCGTTGATGCCGCAAAGGTGCAGGATACCGTGTATGATGACACGGTGCAGTTCTTCTTCGTAGGTTGCCCCCACCCGCTCGGCGTTGGTCCGCACCGTGTCGAGACTGATGAAGAGGTCGCCCGAAATCACGTCACCTTCGCAGTAATCGAACGTGATGATGTCCGTGTAATAATCGTGCCCGAGATACTGGCGGTTCACCTCCAGAATCTTCTCGTCGTCCACGAAGATGTAGGCAATCTCGCCTACCCTTTTGCCGTAACTCGCAGCCACGGCTTTCACCCAGGCCGTGTTTTCGCGTTTCTTGATGGAGGGCATCTTCACGCCGTCCGTATTGTAAGTAATCATTTCTTTCCTGTGTTTTAATCGTCAAACAAACTGCCTTGCAGCTCCGCCGTGAAACGGCTGCGCCCCAAATGCTTATAAGCCATGTCCGTCACCTCCCGTCCGCGCGGCGTGCGCTTGATGAACCCTTCTTTAATCAGGAAAGGCTCATACACCTCTTCCACCGTTCCCGCATCTTCCCCGATGGCCGTGGCGATGGTCGTGATGCCTACCGGTCCGCCCTTGAACTTATCGATAATGGTAAGCAGAATCTTGTTGTCTATCTCGTCCAGTCCGTAACGGTCGATATTCAGTGCCTCCAACGCATAACGTGCGATGGCCATGTCCACCGTCCCGTGCCGCGCACCTGGGCAAAATCGCGCACGCGGCGCAAAAGCGCATTGGCGATACGGGGCGTTCCACGGCTGCGCCCGGCAATCTCCATGGCGGCATCGTGCTCGATGGGTACGGAAAGGATGTGCGCCGAACGTTCCACGATGCGCGAAAGCACCTCGGCGTCATAATACTCCAGATGCAGGTTGATACCGAAACGGGCACGGAGGGGAGCGGTAAGCAGACCGCTGCGCGTAGTGGCACCCACCAACGTGAAGGGATTCAAGTCGAGTTGTATGCTGCGTGCCGACGGGCCTTTGTCTATCATGATGTCTATCCGGTAGTCCTCCATGGCGGAATAAAGATACTCCTCCACTACGGGACTGAGCCGGTGGATTTCGTCGATGAAAGAGCACGTCATTCGGCTCCAGCGAAGTCAGGATACCGGCCAAATCGCCCGGCTTGTCCAATACCGGGCCGGACGTGACCTTGAAACCCACGCCCAGTTCGTTGGCTATGATGTTGCTCAGCGTGGTCTTCCCCAATCCCGGAGGACCGTGCAACAAAGTATGGTCGAGGGGCTCGCCCCTGTACTTGAGCAGCCTCGACGAAAACTTTCAGGTTTTCCACCACCTTCAACTGTCCGCTGAAATCCCCGAACTGGAGCGGACGCAAAGGCATTCTCGAACTCGCGCTCGGCAGACGAGTTTGAGGAACGGCAGTATGTCGAAATCTTCTTCCATTGTGCGGCAAAGATAACATCTTTTCCCCCACAAAACGGCATGCGTCCCATTTTTATGTAACTTTGCCTTTCAATCATGTAACGAGATTTCTATGGTTCTGAATTACATCTGGGTGGCCTTCTTCGGCATCGCATTCCTCATCGCGGCAAGGGAAGTTGGTATTCGCAGGCGATGCCGGCGTGTTTCCGGCCATCATGGACTCCACGTTCAGTTCCGCCAAGACGGCTTTCGAGATTTCCCTCGGCCTGACCGGCGTGCTCTCGCTTTGGATGGGCATCATGAAAATCGGGGAAAAAGGCGGAGTGGTCCACATTCTGGCACGCGGCCTCAGCCCGCTTTTTCTGCAAGCTCTTCCCGGACATTCCCAAGAACCATCCCGTCATCGGAAACATTTTCATGAACATCTCTGCCAATATGTTGGGACTGGACAATGCGGCCACGCCGTTGGGACTGAAAGCCATGGAAGGCCTTCAGGAACTGAACCCGAAAAAAGACACAGCCAGCAACCCGATGATCATGTTCCTCGTGCTGAACACTTCGACTGACCATCATCCCTGTCAGCATCATGGTTTACCGGACCCAAATGGAAGCGGCACAGCCCACGGATGTGTTCATCCCGATTCTGCTGGCAACCTTTGCCTCCACGCTGACGGGTATCATCGTCACCAGCCTTTATCAACGCATCAACCTGCTGAACCGGGTGGTCGTACTGGCATTGGGAGGAGCCTGTCTGGCCGTAGCCGGCATCGTGTATGGCTTCAGCCGGTTGGACAAAGAAGAGATGAACTTGTGGAGTACGACTATCGCCAACGTACTGCTGTTCTGCATCATCATCGCTTTCATTGCTGCCGGTGTCAGGAAACGCGTTAACGTGTACGACGCCTTTATCGAAGGAGCAAAGACGGTTTTTACCACAGCCGTACGTATCATTCCCTATTTAGTCGCCATCTTGGTGGGCATCGGGGTATTCCGTGCTTCGGGGGCCATGGATTTGTTGACAGACGGCATCGCCGCAGTCGTCAAAGCCTGCGGCGGCGATGCAGACTTTGTCGGTGCACTGCCTACCGCACTGATGAAACCGCTGAGCGGCAGCGGGGCGCGCGGCATGATGGTGGATGCCATGGAGACCTACGGCGCAGACTCTTTCGTGGGACGGTTGAGCTGTATTTTCCAAGGCGCGACCGACACCACCTTTTATATATTGGCCGTTTACTTCGGCAGTGTGGGCATCACCCGCACGCGGCATGCCGTGGCTTGCGGCCTGTTGGCCGATTTGGCAGGTATAGTGGCCGCCATCGGTGTGGCTTATCTCTTTTTCGGAGCATAATAGAAACAAACTGAACGAAATATGGCAGAATTGAAATCGGTGGCCAAAGACACCGCCATCTACGGACTTAAAAAGCAGCATCATCGGAAAGTTCCTGAACTATTTGCTGGTCCCGCTCTATACGGCCAAGATGACCGTGGAAAGCGGAGGCTATGGCATCGTGACCAACATTTATGCCTACGTGGCGCTTTTGATGGTCATCCTCACGTTCGGCATGGAAACCACGCTGTTCCGTTTTGCCCAACAAAGAGGGGGAAAATCCGCAAACCGTCTATGGCACGACACTCACCATGGTGGGCAGCCTGTCTCTGCTGTTTGCCTTGCTCGTACTGGCTTTCCTCCATCCGATAGCTTCCGGCATAGGCTACGCAGACCATCCGGAATATGTGGGGAATCATGGCGGTCACGGTAGCTTTGGATGCCTTTCAGGCCATTCCCTTTGCCTGGCTGCGCTACCAGCACCGTCCTATCAAGTTTTCGCGTTGAAGATGCTGTTCATCGTGCTCAACATCACGTTGAACATCCTTTATTTCGTCGTGCTTCCGGCATTGTACGTCCGCCACGCACGTGGGTGGGTGCAATTTATGACCCGTCTGTCGGACCGGGATATGCCTTCATCCTGAACCTTGTCTGTACATCGTTCATCACCTTCTTCATACCCGAACTGACAGGATTCAAATATCGGTTCGACACCCGGCTGATGAAACGTATGTTGGGCTACAGTTGGCCCATCCTGATTCTCGGTATTGCAGGCATCCTGAACCAGACGGCCGACAAAATCATCTTCCCGTTGGTGTACGGCGACGCGAAGCGGCCAAGTCCGAATTGGGCATCTACGGTGCTTGCGTGAAGATTGCCATGATAATA
>VOFG01003900.1_pt1 | contig 23025 bp, 46 predicted proteins | sample 5384171 | NCBI WGS metagenome assembly VOFG01 (sample SAMN12384726, study PRJNA508395) | human gut metagenome | isolation source: healthy gut F | host: Homo sapiens | reverse complement strand
AACTACTCTTAATAATATATTACTCATCAATATATTCGTTTTTGACTGATTTGTTAAAAGATTTCCCTTTCATATATTTCAAAATTCCTCTTTTTCGTCCCACCTTATCTACATATTGATTCAAAATTGTCCCCAATTCCCTTCTATTAATACCCAACCATTATCTGTCAAAGCAAAATCCCATCCCACATAAATATGATCAGACATTGCCATATGAACACTCTTTACTGTTTCAATCAATTCTTTCCATAGAGGTATCTGCCAACCTTTGAAATTCAATCCCGAATCAGGATGACATTTATAAGATTTACCATTTTCATCAAAACCATCTGTGTATATAAGACCTGTATTGGAATCTACGTTAGAAAATGATACCACCACTACCTGCATTATCTACTATAGAACCTTTTCTACCTGTCCTAAAAAAAGGGTGATCACGTGAAACTTGCCCTTGTTTAAAAAGACAAAACTCTAACAGTATTAACACTGGAAGAATTCCATCGAGCCATTTTTTGCGATTGAATGATTTGTTCCTCAAGAATCCATGAAGAATTTTTATCAATCGTTAGTTTTTCAAAAAGTTCTTTTATATCAGAATCAATTTAGAATTAAAAATATAGGCATCTTTTTCCATAAGATCCCAACAGAGGTTTTATAAAAATCCCCCCAAAAAATGATAAATTTTTCAAAAGAATCAAAACTCGTGCAATTATCTAATTTCATAACATTTCTCCCAAAATACTTTCTCACCCTCATATATACAGCATATTTATCACTTAATTCCAAATACTTACCCCATCCTCTACCCTATTTAATACTGAATCTTTGATCGTATCTGTTATGAATAATTTCCTTTGCTTATTTGTTCCATTTTTATTATTAAACCCGAAAAGGAAATAATCTTTTGGTGTTGCTGCATATAAAATATAACACTTAACAATATCTTTCTTAAAATTTTGAAGTAACTCTTTTATCTTGCTTTTGTCCATCTGTCAAGAATAAATCAAAGGCTTCATTAATTGAAGTTGCAAAATTCTTTCCTTCATAAATTTTTACCCTAGACACTCCATTTATCATTACAGTCTTAAACCTAAGGAATAATTGTAATTTCAATTTAAATGTTAATGGGATACTCCTACCAACAATTGTTCTTATTGAAAAACATGACATAAATCTATCAAAAATTAATATTTAATCATTTCACTATTCCAATCTAATTTACGAACGATCAGATTATTACCATTTTATCTAAAACACGAAATACTTCATGAACCTTATCTATCACATTTTTACATTCATCAAGCGAATCAAATGTAAAATGAATCAAAGCGACCACTTGAGCAAAAGACCCCGAATCGGCAATAAAGTCTCCAACATTTTTTGTCAATGGAGCAATAACGACATTAGACCATGTCCGAATTTTTTCAATCCCCTCAAATTCGGCAATAATCCCACTTTCCATATGCACAGGATAAATACAATAATGTTTTCCCTTTTTACTGTTGCCGGAATTAATGATTTAAAACCAAACAATTGACTATCTCCCGTTAATGCATAATACATATCAGCATAAACTTGATTTATTTCATTAAAATAATTTACCGAATAAAAGAAAAAAGATCCTCCATAACGGAAACCGACCTCATTGAAATAATAATTATCTCCATCATGAAAATTTCAACCATATAGTACCTTCTTTTTTATATTAATGGATTCAAACATTTTTCGAATCTTATCTTCGTACTTAGCTCTAAACTCATCTTTATAACAACTCTCGCAAAGAAATAGTCCTGCAACATAACTACCTTGTTTATCATATTTTACAGGATATTTATCCTCTGAAAAGAGCATATATCATTCTTCCATTCGTAAAAAGAATAGAATACAACAAGACCTTTGTTTTTAACAAATTTCTCGCAAATAACAGAACCTGTTGGAGAACATTCATTTGCAACTTTATACCCTTTTATTAATTCCTGTGAATTATGACACACTGAAAATCCATTACTTCCACTACCATCAGTTGGTTTGTTATCATACAGGATATGCTTCCTTTGGAACAGAATTTTTCAATAGCACTAGGATTTATAGTAAAACATGGTACAACAGGAAGATCGAACTTTATACAAAGATTTTAAAGTTGCTCTTATTCTGCAAAGTATTCCCATTGTTCTTTAGTACAATAACAGGGTATTCCAACTTATTTATATATTGACAAGCCGATGAAATTACTGTTTCACTCCCCCCATATAAATTCCATCTATATCATGTTCCTTAATAAAAGAAGTCATAGCCCTAGAATCTGTCGAATCCACTCTATAAAATTCATCAACGACCTCTTATCCAACGGAGCAGGCTGAAGCCCTGCGTGAAAATAAGTTTTACACCATTATCATCCGCAAATTTTCTTATAATATCTCTCCATACATTACTGCCAAGAAGAAGTAGTCTTTACCCGATAGATCTCTCATCATTAATTTCAACTATCTTTGTTTGTAATTTTATGATCCGCACAATAAATAAAATAATCTAGATTTGGTTTCAATATTTGATGAAGCTTCTAGAAATTCATTATTCATCACCATATTCTGAATACACCATTTTGCAAAGTCGTGGCCTTGTTAAATAAAAAGACGCTAATCTTTATTCTGTTCGCAATGAAATAAATCCCAGAATATGCAACATTACAAATTTTTTGATGCTTATATCTTCCTAAACTACAATCTATTGCAGCTTTGAAATAATCAAATCCTGTACTTTAGTAGAGTTAGCATATCAGCAATATGATCTCCCCCACCTCATTACCCAATCTCTATAAAATATATTTCATCTTCAATAATTTTTATTTCTAAATGAGCCATTCCACATGTAATACCAAGCGTATGTAAAATATCATAAACAGCAATATCAATCTTTTTTCTTGAGAGCCTCAGATAAATTAGCTGGCTGATGATGAGCAATTAATTTCTATAAAATGAGTGAGCCCTAGAAATTCTTTTCTGTATATTGAACGATATCATAATTATCATTCCCAAATAATACATTCTATCGAATATTTCCCCTCCTTCTAATATTGTTCTATTAATACCTGCCCATTTGATGAATAATATAATTGAGCATTGTGACAGCTTCTAATAAATCCTTTAAATTGTATGCAAAACTTATTCCCTTTTTTCCACAAGAATCTAAACTTTTACAACAACAGGATAATCATATACTCCTTCTTTATACAAAGTGAACAACGGTTGCTTTACTGATTGTAAATTAGCAATTCTTGTCCGCATTATATATTTATTCTTAGCACCAAACCCATGCTTAACATCATTTCCTGAAGTTTTAATCTAGCTGCAATTATTGCTGCAATCTCAGTAGTAATCTCACCCGGATGCAATTATTCCACTTACGTTATACTTCTCGCAAACAGAAAGAATAAAATTTATGTCAAAAATATCTGATTCTACAAAAATATCTATGAACTCCCTAGCAATAGAATCTATATGCCCAAACGCCAAGGTTTGTACATTCATTTCTTTAGCTTTTTTACAATGAGGTAAAGCCCCACTCTCCTGCGCCGATAACAGCCAGGATAATCTTGTATCTATTCATTGATTTTTCAATCTGTTTCTATTTTTATCATCTTTATTGCCTTTTCGCAAATTTTCATGGCACGATCCACATTTTTCGAAAGCAGCGATTACAGAAACCTACACGATCGTTACTACAACAAACTGGTAAAGATTCCTCTCAATTGATTTAGTAAACAATACGCGCTCTACTCACTGTAATAGATCGAGCCTCTTCAGCACCACTTATGGATCTGATAATACCTAGAGGAGCCTCAGCCTCTCTTATAAGCAGAACTACAACGTAGAGTAGGTTTATATCAGGCCTCTCCCCAACGCCATATTAATTGTTGCTTTAACCATAATCACCAGTACTCAATGGGAGCAAATAGTTGTTGTATCTCCTCCCATTCTTGCACCAAGTTCTATCAGTACAGGTCCATCAGCTTTGTAATCATCAGGCTTACATGAGCAGATTCGTTATATTAATAGCTTGAATAGCTTCTACTGTAACCTTACAAACCTTGATCTGCATCTCTTCTGAGATTAGAAGGTTGACTATGTCCCATCTCAACAAAATAAGGAGCAATAGTCGTCAATTTATCAGTAATTTGAAGAATATGTACATTACCTTCAATCACCATCACTTCTACCGAAACCTCTTTTCCTTCTAAAAATTCTTCTATTATAACGTTTCCTCCTCGTGAATACTTACGACTATAATTATAGGAATCAACCAAATCATCTAGGACCGTGAACTAATATCGCCATGACTCCCAGCATTATCAGTTGGCTTAATTATACAAGGAAATGTCAAGCGTTCTGAAAAGTTCTTGTAATTCATCTATTGAACTTACCGCATAATACCATGGTGAAGGTACTCCATGTTCTTTAAACGCTTTAATCATACAATATTTATCAGTGGCCTTAATTGCTGTTGCGTAAGAGATACTATGTAAACCTAGCATTTCAGAAGCCATAGCTACTCCACGAATCGGCATGTCAGTAGCAAGAGTCATTATCCCATTAGGTTGATATTGTTTTGCGGCCTCACACATTGCTTTTTCATCCATTGTAGATACATTATAATATACATCTGCACAAGAAATACCTATAGCCCGTGGATTATAATCTGCAACCGCAACGTGTAACCCCATCTTCTTAGCTGTTAATATAGCCGGTAATTGAAGAATAGAAAGCTCCTACTATAAACAATTTTTCATCATTATTTTAAACTTTGTTCCGTTATTAACATTTTGATGAACCATTACAGACCAAACCGTCATAAACAAAATTTTAATATCCAGCCAAAGTGTTATATGATCTGCGTAATATGCATCACATTTAATTTTTTCATCTTGAGTTATAGAATTTCTAAAATACGCTTGAGCGTATCCTGTAATACCAGGTTTTACACTAAAGCGTTTCTTTACCTCATTATTCATTTTATCATAATTGATATTACCAATCATTGGCCTTGGACCGACAAAACTCATATCACCTATAAGTACATTCAAAAACTGTGGGAATTCATCCAATGATGTTTTTCTCATTATATTTCCTACAGCTGTTACACGTTTGTCATAATCGGAATTAAATGTTGATCCGTCTTCATTTCTCAAGTCTGGAGCATTTACATACATGGAACGAAGTTTAAACATTGTAAATTTTTTACCATTCAAACCCAATCTTGTGGCGTTATAAAATACAGGCCCTCCATCTGTTAAATAGATTATAGGAGCCAAAATAATGATCACGCATAGTACAAACGGCAACAAGAGAAACGATCCTATAAGATCAAAAAATCTTTTGAAAAATTTATTATACATCATTAATTTTCATTAATCAAACAGCTATTCCCAAATAAAAGATCATTAATTATTTTTAATAATTTCCACAAAATTTGAAAGCAAGTATTCAACTTGCTCATCTGACAAACAGGTATGCAAGGGAAGAGTCACCTCATTCACAAACATATCGTACGCATTAGGATAATCTTTAATATCAAAGCCTAGATTTTTGTAAGCAGTCATCATGGGTAACGGTTTGTAATGCACGTTACAAGCGATATCACGTTCTGCCATTCGGCAAATCACCTCATTCCGAAACTCCATGTCCTTTCCCAATAAACGTACTAAATAAAGATGCCCACTAGAAGAATGATCTTCCCCGTAATGATTGAGTACTTGCACTCACAATCTTTCAGCACCTCATTGTAACGCTCAATAATCTGTCTACGGCGATACAGCATCTCGGGATAGCGCTTTAATTGCGCTAAGCCTATACCAGCCATGATGTCTGTCATGTTACACTTGTAAGCAGGATAAACAATATCGTATTCCCATGCTCCCAACTTCGTTTTCGCAAGTGCATCCTTGTTTTGCCCATGCAAAGACAACAACTGGAATTGCTTTGTATAGCCAGTCATTATCAATCCCAGAAATATTTCTCCAAGTCAAGGCTCCGCCCTCGGCTGTTGCTGTCAGGTTTTTCACCGCATGAAAAGAGAAACTTGTAAAATCAGCAATATCTCCGCACATTTTACCATGCCACTTTGCACCAAAAGCATGAGCGGCATCTGCCAACACGATCACTCGCCCAACAGCTTCCTGCACTCATTACTGGGAGAAAATAAATGCTTTTTATTTTCAACGGCAGCAAAAATTTTATCGTAATCACAAACCACACCGCCTAAATCCACTGGAATAATCACTTTTGTCTTTTCTGTGATCGCATCCGCCAATTTCGAATAATCCATCTCGAACGTACCAGGAGCAGTATCAACTAAAACGACCTTTGCTCCAACGTGGCAAATCACGCTTGCGGAAGCAGTATAAGTATACGCAGAAGTATTACCTCATCTCCCGGCCCGACTCCAATCATTCTCAATATCAACTCCATACAAGCCGTAGCGGAATTCAGACAAACCACCTTATCCGTTCCACAACACAGCGCTAAAAGACGCTCAAATTCCTTTGTCCGTGGTCCAGTTGTGATCCATCCTGAATGAATTGCATCAGACACTTCCTGCACCTCCAATTCACTCATGTCTGGAGGTGAAAACGAAATTTTCATATTTTATTAATTAAATTTTTAATTAGATTTTGCTCGAAATTCTTTCAACTTATCAATCAAGATTTCATCTGTTTGAAAATAATAAATATTATCTTAACTTATTTTCAGAAAAATGCCACCACTGAATGTTTAATAATTCATTTATTATTTCTTGAGAAAAACGATATTTAAGTATTCTCGCTGGAATTCCTCCAACAACTGCATAAGGGGGAACATCTTTAGTCACTATAGCACCCGCAGCAATTACAGCCCCATCACCAATGTGTACTCCTCCCATGATAATAACTCTAAGACCGATCAAACATCATTTCCAATAAATACCTTTTATAAGGATATTGAGGTGTTTATCTGTCCAAGAATGACAAGTTCCATTAATCTTTTCTGTAAATATAGGAGAAGTAGAAAGATTATTCAATGTATGTATACCTGGACCTATAATTGTATTACCTGCAATAGAACAAAAATTGACCGACTTCTGCATATATTAAAGAAGAACCTCGTCCCAAATATGAATACCTCCCAATGGATGAATTAAGAATTTTAGTTTTACGATAAATTTTGCCCTTCGATCAATATGAGATAAATTATCAACTTTAGCAAATAGAGATACAGCAGGATTAAATAGATTTTTTCAACAAGCCATAAATATATTTTAGCATAACTACTAATTATTTGCACAACGAAAAGGTGATTTAATTAAACTTCTCAGTAAAAAATAAATATTTTTAAATCTATTCCCAGTTTTACATCTAAACTCTTTAATAAAATATGATAAAACATTTAAAAAATATTGCAAGCGTCGGTTTTACAGAATACCTCAATAAACACAGTTTCATTCTTGTATATGCAACATCTTTTTTTATTGAGAGCAAATGTCTTTAAAAAAATTCCCACTTATAAATATTTTCTTCAATATTTTTCTTAGTCCTCATTTTGGTTGAAATTCTAATTGGGAATAATACACAGACCCAACATACGAGTAATAATAACTCTCTTCTGAATATTGTTGGTATTGAAATTCAAATAAATCTTCAGATAATGTAATACCTTTGTCTAATGGCACAGGTTTAAATTGATTGATGACTTTACTATTAATAAATGTAGATCGATTATAAATTAAAAGTCTATATCTTAGACGAAAAGGGTCTCCTCCTTTTTTCTATTTTATCATTTCTAAAAACAATAGTTTTACCCTTTGGAGTTACAACTTTCCAATCAAAAATACAGTGATATTGCTTTATTTTGTACATCTATATGTTCCTTCTCCAATAAGCAAATGTACATGTCTAAACAAGCCATCGCAAAGAGCATCATCTCCAGACAAAATATAAAAACAAATCTGCATTACCCTTAGAGATACCAATTTTCACAATTACCATAAATACCTAAATTAGACGTATTTTTATAAGCTAATTATATTGGGATACATTTCAACATATCTACTAATTACCTCCCAATTATTATCAGTAGAACAATCATCACATATTATAATTTGATTTAATCCCCATTCTTTTGTACCAGAACAGATTCCAATGCACGCCCAATTACATCCTCTTGATTATAAGTAATAATCAATACATTAATTTTATATTTCACCATTACATAAAATTGTTGATGACTTCTATAATTCTATTTATCTCATGCTTAGACATCACAGGGCTTATCAGGTAAAACTTAATTCTTCCCCTATGAATTTTTCTGTGATCGGTAATGAAATTTCATTCCATTCTTTATAGCATTCCTGCTTATGAGGTGGAATCGGATAATGAATATTGGTTTTGTATTCCATTATCTGTTAAATATTGCTGAAGTCTATCACGCTCGGCTTTAACGAATTGTAAATAAATGAAAAACGTGCTGGTCATCATCAAAAACAGTTGGTAAAATTATTTTTAGAATTTCGAATATGATTTATATAGTATTTAGCTATATTCTTACGTATTTGAATATCTTCATCGAGATGTTTCAATTTCACATTCAAAATAGCAGCCTGTATTTCATCTAAAACGACTATTACGCCCAGCATATTGAAATACATATTTTTCCGCAGATCCATAGTTAGCCAAAAGAACGAATAGTTTTTGGCTAATAAAAGCATCATTAGTAGTCACAGCACCCGCATCGCCTAATGCACCTAAATTCTTTCCTGGATAAAAAACTATGTCCCGCTCATCACCTAATGCACCTGTTTTTTTTCATTAAATTTACAACCATGTGCTTGAGCATTATCTTCAATTAATTTCAAAATTATACTTTTACAAATGCTTGCAATTCTTTCTGTATAGGCACATTGTCCATAAAGATGAACAATACAAATAGCTCTAGTCTTTGACGTAATAATTCTCTCAATCTTAGAATCATCAATTTGATAGGAATCTATCGAAGGTTCTACCAAGATTGGCTTTAAACCATTCTCAGTTATAGACAATATTGTTGCAATATAAGTATTCGCAGGAACTATCACTTCGTCACCAGGTCTCATCATTCCCAATTCAATATACGCTCTAAATATCCATATCAAAGCATCAAGTCCATTTGCAACGCCAACACAATACTCCGTGCCAATATATTTAGCATAATTTGTTTCAAAATTCTTGTTTTCTTCCCCTGCAAATACCAACCTGAATCTACAACTTTTATTGATGGCTTCATGTATTTCTTTCGAATACTTAAAAGTTACTTTTTGTAAATCAAGAAATTTAATCATTTTATTTGTTTTTTCTCTGCCAATTTTCAAAACCTATTCCCTGCCAAGGCATTCCTCTATCAAATCGATATGGCCAAGGATAATGAGCTTCACCCGTTTCTCTATCTTTTATATCTCTCACATCTTTCAATATTTTTGCAGGAGCACCAACGGCTAATTGAAAATCTGGGATATCTTTCGAAACTACACTACCAGCTCCTACTAAACAATGTTTCCCAATTTTCACCCCTGGCAATAAAACACTACTTGTTGCAATTTGAGAAAAAATCTCCAACATTCGGACCTATACATATCATCGATGGTGGTGTTGGATCATTAGTAAAAACCACATATGGATAAACAAATACCCAATTACCTAATTTTGACTGTTGACCTATATGAACGTTACTGTGTAACCTACAATAATTTCCAAACTCAGAATAACCTTGAATATCATCTAGAGTCCCTAAGCTACAATGCTCTCCAAATTTTTGTATTTTCTCTGATAGTTACACGATGACCACATTGAAAATAATCACCTAAAACATTACCTGCATATATAATAGTATGACTCGAATCAACGAATTAGCTCCTATAAAAGTCATTGGATTTTCGTAATTATCATTATAATAATATGTATTTAAAGGTTCTCCTATAACGCAATTATTACAAACTATAGTATTATCTCCTATAAAAACATTATCATAAATAATCGTGTTATCCCCTATTTTACATTTTTTCCAATATTGACCTTTGAAGCAATATGGACATTTTTCCCTTCAAATTTCATAATTTAATACCATTAATACTATTTTATACCAACATCACCATGAACGCTATAAAACAGCTCTTTCACTCTAGACCTAAATTTCAAATAAGCATCATAATCTCTTATATAATCAGCTTCATCGTACACTTCTGAAGCTAATACCAAAACATACTGCCCCCGATGAAAATTCTCCTAAATCACGCCATATTCCAGGTTTCACATATAATCCTTGATAAGGACGATTAAGAGTAAACCTTCTTTTTAACATTGCCATCATTTAGTATTACATCAAAACTTCCACTAGCAGCTATAATTAATTGTTGCAATTTTTTATGAGCATGAGCACCACGTTCTTCCCTCCTGGAATATCATACAAATAATAAACTCTTTTAACTCCAAAAGGAATAGTTTTATCATTTTCTATCACACTTATATTCCCTTTTCTTTCGCTATGATGTTTATCTAACTCAATTATTGTACAATCATATACTGTACTTAACCTCTTCATAGATTACTTAATTTAAACTCATTATAATCATATATATAATCATATTTATCATATTCTGTAGATGACAATATCAAGGCCAATGAATTCGTAGAAAAGTTATTAATTTCACGCCAAGAACCTTTAGGTATATAAAGTCCATAATAAGAACGATTCAATGTAACGATTTCTTTTTCTTTACCATCATCAATAATCACATCAAAACTTCCAGACAATGCGACAATAAATTCTTGATTTTCTTTATAAGCATGTCCACCTCGCCCTTCACCTCCAGGAACATCGTAGATCCAATAAATACGTTTAATCACAAAGGGCACGTGATTTAACTGTTCTATAAAAGAAAAGATTTCCCCGTTTATCCAATATCTTAGGGAGTGTTATAATCTTACAATCAGACATCTATATTCAATTAAATTTAACATTTCAATTCACTAAGCTCCTTTGCATTATGTTGCTCAAGTATATGAAAAACAAGACCAATAATTAACCATATGGAATACTCGTTTAAATAAGACACAGAAACAATCATATTTACCAAAGGTTACTCTAAAAATATCACAAATACTATTTGGAAAGCTCCACCATTACCCCTACTTAACATTCCAATACATTTTACAATTTTATACATGAAATATAAGTTCAAAAAAAACTCCTGGTAACAGACCAAAATTCATGCACAATTCTAACGGAACATTATGTGAATACATACTTTCTATTTCTCCAACAGACAAAATATCCACACCCTGTTCAGCATAATAAATACGGTCTCCCAAAAAACCATACACTTTAAATGGATATAAACTTAAAAATTTTTAATCCTATCATAATAAACAAATCTGTTCGAATCGTCCAAAATATCTCCTGCGACTAAATATTGCAGGGTTCTTGAGGTCGGAAAAACATCATATAACCATTTGAACAATGTATTAAAATTAATCGTAATAATAGCCACACAAACAATCAACAATGTTATAACTACCAATTGCTTACCCAATGACATCCGTTTCAGAGACAATAGAAAAGACAAGAAAAAAACACCCCTAATATTCCAAATAACATTGTTCGACTTCCATATAACAACATAGGTAACCAACACACAACACATAACATCAAGCTAAACCATTTACCTTGTTTTACACTACTATAAGTAGCCAATAATACCACATATATTAGATTCGATGCAACAGTAATATAACTTGCTTTTGTTACTTCAGGAGAAATTATTATCAAAATGGAATAAATAAAGGCAATCCATATTAAATGCCTAACTGTATTTAATACACTATCCCAATCTTTAAATACCGACCTATAATATAAGCAGGCCATAAACGCATAATAAAAAGAGTCCATGATGTCAAATACAATTCTGGATAACTACTATTAATTAAAAAACTTACAATATAAATACAACTCACGCCCAATGCCACAAACATAGTAACTACCAAATTTCCCAAACGAGAAATACTATATATTATGACAAAAATACTAGTATATAAATAATATTTCGTACTAAATCAACATTACCCCACCCTATCTTTCGAATAAGATCAACAATTAATGTCGCATATAAGAAAAGGGCTACTGTATAGTTATTAGATTTTTCTTTTACCCAAACAAAATTCATCAATTCTTTCTATTTTTACCACTCTATAGCAAATAAGATTTTGTGCACCAAATTGTAAAACATTTACAATTAAAACAGAATAACAAAATCCTATAAGCCCCCTCAAAATGTAAAGACAAAACACCAAATATTAAATATATTAGTATGTATAGAAATTGAATTATCGTTTGCCATTTTGTTTCTGCAAATCTTAACGCCACAGGTTTAATTAATTGTGTTAATGCCGAAACTCCAGCAGATAAATTTGCAATAAAAATATATGGACTTGCACTTTCCACAAGTTTCGGAAAAAAGAAGTTGTGTTATACTTTTTCCGAAAAACAATGCAATCAATACAAAAACGGAAAAAGATACTATTATTAACAAATTAATTAAATAGTATTTCTTCATCGAAAAATTAAAATTCCCTTGTGAGAAATAACTAAGCATTACATTCGATGCCGGTTGAGCTAACACACTAATAGATTTTCCGAAATAGGATGCCGTTATGTACATAGTGACTGCAGATGCACCAATCATTGGGTAAAGAATAAAACGATCTAAATATACGATGCCACCACTAAATATTGTTGCCACCATAAGTAAATAGTATTTATTCAATGTTATTTTGAACAATAACGTTTTTTCAATGATTCTCGTACTATATCGGTTCTCCATACCAAAAAAACAAAACCAAAAATAGCCGAACTTAAATAACAAACGACCCAAGAATGCAAAACCCATGCTATAGGTATTCCTATCAACAAACCTATAGATGCAACCATCGCTTGATATAAACCATCTTTAAATCTTAATGTTATTGAGTAATATACAGTAAAATATAAATTTATTGTCGCAAGAATAACATACGGAACAAGAAAAAATTTTATCAAGCAATGCAATATCGGGAAAAAGAAAAATAACTGGAATTACAAGAATTCCCGCAAGTGACGAAGTAATTATTGCTAAAATATTAAAATCACCAACAAGTCCCCACTTCTCATATTCACTATGCATAATCATTCTCACGGTATAAAGAGTATTTCCAAAAAACGAGAGAAATCAAACTTTCTATACCAATTATTGTTAGCATCAAACCGTATTCTTCCTCCGAAAACATTAAAGCCAATACTGGTAAAAGCAATACTTTGCTAACAATTGTAGATATTACAGAAGCTGATAGTCGAAGTGTAAAATCTCTTGCATATCTTTTTATATATTTTTTTTAATATCTCCACTATTTTCCTTTTGTATTAAGAAGAGTATTTAACTTAGAAAGTATTCATTTATAACACAAAATTCAAATTTCAATCACTAAATACTTGCGTTACTTCCGTACATTTCCTCATAATACTTCTCATACTCCCCAGTAGTAATATTATCCATCCAAGCTTGATTATCAAGATACCATTTCACAGTCTTCTCTATCCCTTCTTCAAACTGCAAACTCGGTTCCCATCCCAATTTTTTCTTTAACTTTGTAGAATCAATAGCATAACGCATATCATGCCCAGCTCGATCTGTAACAAAAGTTATCAAGTCCATATCAGCATCTTCTGGACGTCCCAAAATTCGATCGACAGTTCTAATTACCACCTTGATAAGATCAATATTCTTCCACTCGTTGAAACCTCCAATATTGTAAGTCTCCGCTATTTTACCCTCATGAAAAATTAAATCAATCGCATTAGCATGATCAACAACATACAACCAATCACGTACATTTTCTCCCTTGCCATATACAGGCAAAGGTTTTACGCTGACGAATATTTCTAATAAACAAGGGAATCAATTTCTCCGGAAACTGGTACGGTCCATAGTTATTTGAGCAATTCGTCACGATTGTTGGCATTCCATAGGTATCATGAAAAGCACGCACGAAATGATCGGACCCCGCTTTAGCAGCAGAATAGGGACTATGCGGATTATATTTCGTTTCTTCTGTGAAGAATTCATCTCCAAAAGGGCCTCCTCCACATTCACCACTATTGGGATCTCCTTGGGGTCTAATAATTTCCAAAGCTCCATAAACTTCATCTGTCGATATATGATAAAAACGTTTCCCCTCATATTTCTCTGGAAAACTTTCCCAATAAATTTTAGCAGCTTGCAACATGGACAAAGTTCCCATCACATTTGTCTTCGCAAATGTAAATGGATCTTTATGCTTCGATCAACATGACTCTCGGCAGCTAGATGTATCACTCCATCTATATTATATCTTTTGAACACATCAAGAACAAAGTCAAAATCACAAATATCAGCCTTAACAAACGTATAATTTGGCTTACTCTCAATGTCTCTAAGGTTACCTAAATTCCCTGCATAGGTTAACTTATCTAAATTAACTATATGATAACTAGGATATTTATTTACAAATAAACGCACCACGTGACTCCCTATAAAGCCTGCTCCACCCGTGATCAAGATATTTCGCACACTCTCCATTTTCAAATTATTTTCTCTCATTCACTATTTTCAAAAGATATTGCCCGTATTGATTTTTTTTCATTATCTCTGCCACTTCTTTCAACTTAAATTCATCGATCCACCCTTCCCGGTAAGCAATAGCCTCCAAACAAGCAATCTTCAATCCCTGTCTTTTCTCTATTACTTCGACAAAAAATAGAGGCATCTGATAGAGAATCATGCGTCCCTGTATCTAACCAAGCAAAACCGCGCCCTAAAACCTGTAATTTTAACAACTTACTCTCAAGAAAGCTTTGATTCACCGTTGTAATCTCTAATTCTCCTCTTGCAGAAGGCTTTTATACTTTTGGCTATATTAATAACTTCATTAGGGTAAAAAATACAAACCCACCACGGCATAATTTGATTTTGGTTTTCTGGTTTTTTCCTCAATACTTAACACATTACCGTCTCTATCAAATTCTGCCACACCATAACGTTCCGGATCTTCTACATGATAACCAAACACCGTAGCCTTACCCTCTTTTCTGCAAGATTAACCGCTTCCTCTAGCATTGGACGAAAACCTTGCCCGTAAAATATGTTATCACCTAACACGAGACAAACACTATCATTGCCAATAAACTTCTCTCAATAATAAAAGCTTGAGCTAAACCATCTGGATTGGGCTGCTCAGCATATTCGAAGCGCACCCCATAATCAGAGCCATCCCCTAACAAACGACAAAACCCAGGCAAATCTTGCGGAGTAGAAATTATCAATATATCTCGAATTCCAGCTAGCATTAATACCAGATATTGGATAATAAATCATCGGTTTATCATAAACCGGCAATAATTGCTTGCTTATCCCTTTCGTTATAGGATATAAACGAGTTCCTGAACCTCCTGCTAACACTATTCCTTTCATAAATACAGATATTATTATAATTACATATTTGACAAAAACCTCTCGTAATAAAAAATATTCTAGTCATTCAAATATCTCTTAATCGCCTCCACATGTCTCATCCGTGTACATCCCCTGCGTAATAATCAATCAATCCTGCGTCGTGCAACCTTTCCGCGCCCGTTGAGCCTCCTTCCCATAATACCCTGCGAACGACAGAATATTCACCTGTAACCGACAATTCTTGCTCTTCAACTCCTCCCCGTGTCGAACAATATCATCCTCCCAAAAAACATAACGCTCCGGATGAGCCAACACCACCTCGTATCCCCTGGCCTGTAATTCGAACACCACTTGATCGAAAAAAAGGCGAGGGAGATAAAAAGTTATGTTCTACCAGTACCCGTTTATCGTCCCCGGACAGGATCTCTCCCCGTTCGATCAAACTCAACATATATTCCCCGACACGATACTCGGCTCCTAAATCCAATTCTATCTCTACTCCCTCCTTTTGCAAACCAGCTCGAAGATCTTCCAACAAGGGATGAAGATTTTCCCGTCCATTCATCAAGGCAGGAAAATAAACGTGGGAAGTACATGTCACTCTTTTCACTCCCAACCTAGATAAGCCTTTCAACACCATGATTGCCTCCCCATAAGTCCTAACCCCGTCATCTACTCCGGGCAGAACATGCGAATGAATATCATGGGTATAATCAAAACGCACCTTCTCCCGTTTTCGAAACCACCACATGACTATAACTTACCCTCTTATCTATTTTGCTTGTTGTAATAATTACCATAACCGTACTTGTAATAGTGTATTCTCCTAGACACACCATTAACCAGCACCCCGCAATTCGTCACGTGATGCTCGCTTTCCAGTACTCGCAAGGAAGATAACACCCCTCGCGGCAACACGTTCAAGCGAACGACACACAAACAAGCGTCCGCTTGCTTGACCAGCGTCAAGGCATCCGCTAGGATTCCCACCGGGGAGTATCTGGATAACGCAATCATATTCCCCCTTCATCTCCTCCAACAATGTCTTGAACCTATCACTTGAAAGCAAAGTGCTACTGGGTTCGGCGGGACATCTCCCCCAACAACACGCTTAAATTTTCTCCTAGCGAATGTACCAGCCGTCTCCATTCCGGTTCCATTCCTGCCAGGTAAGCCGACAAGCCACGGGATAATCCTTATGAAGATACGAGTGTAACTGCGGGTTTCGCAGATCACAACCAACCAATAACGTCTTTTTACCCGCCCTCGCATAAGCCTTCGCCAAGTGAGCAGCCACCAGCGTCTTCCCCCCGGGTACCCCGAAGTCACCAGTAACACGGGACAGGCTTTCTCACCCAGCATATAGTTCAGTTTCTCCCGGATCACTTGCATCGATTCCGACACGGAAAAATTTTCCCGTAACAGGGTAACCTCTTCTTGAGGTAACTCAGGTATATCTCCCAGCACGGGGAACGGTAGTGCCCGTTTCACCTCGTCGATAGAACGAACTTTATCGTTCAGCATATCCAGCAAGAGGATAATCCCGACCGGGATACCCACGCCCAGAAACAACCCCACGAGCATGATCAACGCCTTTTTAGGCTCTACAGGAGCATTACCGCAGACGGATCCTCTATAATTTTAGCCGTCGCCACGTAGATCAATTTAGCGATCTCCGCCTCCTCCCGCTTTTGCATCAGGAAAAGGAAAAGGTTCTCCTTCAATTCCTGTTGCCGGGCAATATCTCGATACTGGTTCTCCTGCGTGGGAACGGAAGTTAGCAGCTCGTTCACCGATGCGTTCTCCTTCTCCACACTCTTCAGCTTGATCAACAGACCGCTCTCTACGTTGGTAATTGTCTCCTGTATGTTCTTTTTCAATCCTTGCAACTGGGAGTTTAGCCCGATCACGATCGGGTTGCTCTCGCTGGCACTCTGCAGCAACTTACCCCGGCGCAACACCATCTCGTTGTAGCGAGTGATCCCGCGTTCAAACCCTCGTCCGAGAGAGGCCCAAGTTTTCCGGCAACAGCGAGAACTCTTCCGCCCGTTTCTGCGTGATCGCCGCCCGGATGCTTCGCAACACGTCCAGCTCCGTTTGTAATTTCATCAACTCCGCCTCCGATTGTTTCTTGCGTTCCATCACGAAAGCGGCATCCGAGGTAATATCCGTTAATTTATTCGTCTTCTTGAAGTCTTCCGCCCGTCGTTCGATCGTTCCCAACTCCTGGTTGATCACGTCCAACCGCTCGTTGATGAACTCCACCGTCGCCTCTGACACGATCCTCTTGTTATCGATACCGTTCTGATTATACCGCTTGACAAGGGCGTTAATCACCGCAATTCCTCTCGCCGGTACGGCGTCTTTCAAGGAACCAATACGGAGTTCGTGTTCTTTACCAAGATTTGCACGTTCAAGTTTTTTGAAAAAACATCTGTCGTTTTTCGAAAACTAGACAGGTCCACCCGGATTTTTCCTTGGAAGTAACTTTCCTATTAGGCTCGATCGAGAGGTTATAGTCTCCCATGGGAACGCTCTCCGAGTAGTGACCGCTCCACATTTTCTCCCCGTCAAGGTTCATCAATATCACGAGGTTCGCCGTGTCCAACAACACGTGAAAAGACGTGTCCCGGATCTCCCCGGGATTATCCACAAGAACTTTCACCGGCGAATCGTTATAAAGTTCTCGATCACGCAAGAAACCTTCACGGACGTAACGGACGTTCAAGTCCAGTTCCTCCACGACCTCCCCCGCATCAGGTTCTTCGACTGTAGCTCCACGATCTCGTTTTCCACAAACATATCCGCCGCCGCCAAGCCCAGCTCTTTCATCATCACGTTCGTTCCTAGTTCCCCCCTTTTTTCGAGTCGCTGATCATCACCTTACCCGTCACGTTGTAAATAGGCACCCGGCTCTGGCATATTAACAAAGCGATGACCAAACACAAAGGCACCGACACCGCGAACCAACGCCAACGGGTGATAAACTTTTCAACTAATACTTTTATATCTATACTTTCGGACTCACGTTCCCTGTTCAAGTTATTCTCTTCATGTAATTCCGGTTCTAGGTTAACGAATTGCAATGGCAAGGATAGCTACCAACGTGGAAATACTCGATAAAACGTAAGGCAGAAATGCCCCGGCATTTCCTCCCCACAATCCGAGCCTTATTGGGTTCGACATAGACCACGTCATTCTGTTGCAAGTAGAAAAAAGGCGAATGAATGATATTTTCCGATGTCAAATCCAGTTGGGCGAAAACTTTCTCGTCCCCGTCTTCCGCATCACCAGCACGTTCTTACGCTTTGCATTAATTTGTAAATCTCCAGCCATTCCCAAAGCATCAAAGATGGAGACCCGTTCACTATTCACCTTGTAACTCCCGGAGCTTTCACTTCCCCAACACGGTCACCTTGAAGTTCAGGTACTGGATCGTCACGATCGGGTTCTTCAGGTAAGCGCTCAACTCCCCCTTCAATTTCGCCGCCAGTTCCGTCCGGGATAGCCCCTCCACCTTGATCTTCCCCAACACCGGGAAATCGATCGTCCCGTCCGTGTCCACCAGATACCCGTAAAGTTGATCGTTACCTGTTCTCGTGTTATTCTGTCCCAACCCGATCATCGGCGTGTTAAAAGGTAGGGCCGTCTCAATATCATCACAGGAAACCACGATTGATAATAGATCATCCACGTGGATCACCGTGCGATACTGCAAAGCTGCTTTCACTCTAGAATTAATCTTCACATCTTGCAGGTACACCACGTCCTTCGGGGAAGCGCAAGCCCCCAACAGGCAAACCAGCATACCGATAAAAAACATTCTTCCAGTTCCCGTCATCACTTGTAAGTCTTTATTTTAGTTAATTATTTATTTTATCCAGTATTTCGAACCGGGAGTTCTTCGATTTAAACTCCGGCACCACCTGTTTCATCAACCGCACGGTATCCTCAATCCGTACTGCCAATGCCAATTCCGCAAGTTGATCATAAGCTCTCAACACCTCGTCCCGCTTATACTTCGGACTCTTGCTACCCGAATTTTAGCATTCCCCATCGGGATCGTGTTCTCGTTACTTAAAACCTCCTCGTACAATTTCTCTCCCGGCCGCAAGCCGATAAACTTGATCTTGATATCCAGATCGACGATCTTCACGGGTTCCCCCATGTCAAAAACGTAGATTTGATTGCCCGTACTCATCGTGGCCGCCTCCATCACCAACCGGCAAGCCTCCGGGATAGTCATGAAAAAAAGCGGGTGATTCCCGGGTCAGTAACCGTCACCGGACCACCCCCGCTCGATCTGTTTCCGGAAATAGGGGAATCACGCTACCGTTGCTTCCCAGCACATTTCCGAAACGAGTCGTGACAAAACGAGTTTTTACCTTTCACTTCCCCACGCTCTATTGCTAATCCTAAACTTTGCACGTATATCTCCGCCAATCGTTTGGAAGCCCCCATCACGTTGGTCGGGTTCACCGCCTTGTCCGTGGAGATCATCACCATCATGTCCACGTTATACTCCACGCAAAAATCCGCCACCAGTCTCGAACCGATCACATTCACCCGAACTGCCTCGCAAAAAGGGTTCTCTTCCATCAGGGGAACATGCTTATAGGCAGCCGCATGGAACACCACACGGGGATGATATTTTCAAAAACCATCCGTAACCGTTCTTTCTGACGAACATCACCGACAAAAGGGGTGAACTTCAAGTTCGGGAAATTCCGTTCCAGTTCCAAGCGCAACTCGTGCATCGGGGTTTCCGCATTATCAAATAACACCAGATACCCCACGCCAAAGGCAGCTAACTGGCGACATAGCTCGCTACCGATACTACCAGCCGCACCCGTCACCATCACCACCTTACCCGCAAAATACGCCTCAATCTCCCTCGTGTTCACCTTGATCTCCTCCCGTCCCAGCAAGTCCTCTATACGGATCTCCCGGATAATCGTCTTTTTAAACCATCGCCCAGCACGTCTATTGGCGGGGAAAACAAGTTCTTTACTCCAATCCCCTGACAAAAACGAACCAACCGATCCGCCTCCCGACGAGCCTCCTCACGTGAGGGATATAACACACCGTTTATATTATATTTTTTTCACAAAACGGGAGAAATGCTGTTCATCCTCAAAATAGTAAACCGGCAGTTCCGAAAGCACGCAAGATTTCAGGTACCTATCCGGATTCACGAATCCCACCACGTGATAGTGCTTACTAGTGTGCATTCTCGTCTTCAGAGCCACGCTTTTATCACCGGTTCCGTAGACCAGTACCCTCGTCTTCCCTGAACCATACAGAGAAATCGTAAAATCATAAACCAGCACAAGCGTTACCCGAAAACCCACCAGAATCACCGATGTCACGAGAAAATCAATCACGGCACAGGCAAAAAAGGTGTTGCCCGAACAGCCGAGAACCGGACACGAGGATCATTCCTGCCAACAGGAGTTCTTTTAGGAAAATTGCAAATCCCATTTTCCCAATGCTCTTTATCGTGGCGTGCCGGATGATGTTCCGGTTCACCCCAGTCCCCAGAAAACCAGCAAACTAACCACGCAAGAACCGCCAATAATCACCCCTAGGTTGATCGGGAGAGATCGATGATAAAACTATCAGCAAAAAGAAGCGTGATAAACGAACTCATGACAGACAAAAAGTATATCCACCAGGAGAATCGTGTTAGCATTCACGTACTTCTTATTCTCGTGTAAACGATTACATATCGAGTGAAACGAGTATTTCATTTATTTTTGGTATTTTCTAAAAGGAGCGTCCCCTCCGGTATTTAATAGCTTGATCCGGCATATGAAGTTCCGTTTTAAAGGAGACGCTGTTACCGGGGTTGCATGTCCCGGTATCGAATTTTAGTGTGAATTGGTATATTTATTCTTTCTTTTCATACTTCTCGTTGCAAGCAACAAACTCCCGTTTCGCCAAAATATAAAATACCTGTCCCACATCAACAGAAGAAACCTCTCCCATCCGCACAAATTGTTCAATCATATCATCCTCCACTTGTCGTACCCGTACGGCCAACCGTACCCGCTCTTCTTTCAATCGCTCCTGTTCTTCAACGGGTAATTCCATCAAGCCTACCACGTTATCATACAAACAAATCGCATCCCACCATCCCAACAAATCGTCCCGGTGGTTTCCCGCGTATATCCCAAAGCTTCCGTCACCAATTTACCAGCCAATTCGCCACATTCCGCATCTCCCGTAAAATAATAACAATTACACAATAACCGGCAAATATTAGCAGTACGGCACGGTAACACCAGTTTTTGGCTTCCCCAAGGTGTTAATATATCGTATGCGGCATCCACTCCTTTTTCCAAAAATTCAAATCCGAGTACAACTGGTAAACGTCCATCAAGTCCGCAGCGTAACCGGCACGAAAATTTGCCGGAAGTTCTTTCTTCTGCACCAACACCTCATACCAACGGGCTATTTCCTTTTGCCCTTTCGTGAATATCGTAAAGAACTCCAAATTCGGTCTCTAACCACGGATATATCCGCACCATCGTGTAAACCGTAAGATAACCGTGAAGATAAGCGGACAACTTGTCGGGGAGTACGAACGGAAATTAACTTCACGTAACCGATCGTACAAATCATAAAATAAACCTTTCTCCATCATCTTTTTCTACTCTATTCGTTCCAAAAAGGAACCCGGGATATAGGACGTTGCAATTGACACAACTCCTTCCAAACGGATGACCACACGTTTGTGTCCCATCAAACGAACCAACTCGCCTTCCAATCCTTGCAAGGGCCTTTTATCACTCGTACCCGGTCTCCCCGTTTCAGATTTTGTTTAACACCTCTATCCCCTGCTCGGGGAAAAATCCAACAAAAACATGAAATCATGCATTTGTTTATCGGGAACAGTCAACGAGTGACGTCCCTCAATATCTTTCAAGTAAACAATATTAAGCCCATGGTCATTTATTAATGAAAAACTTGTTGCTTTATCCGTGTGAATAAAAATCATCCCGTGAATCAAGAGTACCCGGATCGTTTTACGCCCCAAGGGTGTTTCCCGCACTTGTTCTTCCTGAGGTAGAAAATTCTCGATACCCAACTCATCAAGCTTCTTCTTTATCCACAACTCCTGATTCACCCGAGTGTGAGCCACATACCAATTTATCTTTTTATTATCAACCATGTACCCTTTGATTTCCCCTGTCAAGGTATTAAATCGAATTTTGGACAGCTTTCTCCACATTTTCCGACCGGATGCGCTTCGCGCATTAACCCTCGTACCGGCCCTGATTTATTTCCACGTGTTTCTATCGTCTCACTATAATACAGCGATTCAACGAAAGAAAGCTGTCCGCACTAAAAGTTTCAAAAAACGATCATTTAATGCTTTGCAAAGATAGTAAATTTTCGAATTGCGCAAATCAAAACAAAATATTTTTTTCTTTTTAGCAATCAAGCAATTACAATTTTACAAAATCCGACAATTTATTATTAAGTGACAATATTATTAAT
>VOFG01003707.1_pt1 | contig 23030 bp, 44 predicted proteins | sample 5384171 | NCBI WGS metagenome assembly VOFG01 (sample SAMN12384726, study PRJNA508395) | human gut metagenome | isolation source: healthy gut F | host: Homo sapiens | reverse complement strand
GTGACTTCGACAAGGCTAAGGACTTGCTCCGCGAGCGCGGACTGGCTATCGCTGCCAAGCGTTCTGACCGCGAGACCTCCAACGGATGTCTGCTCGTGAAGAAGGTGGACGACTTCGCTGCCATGGTGGCCGTGAAGTGCGAGACCGACTTCGTAGCCAACGGACAGGACTTCATCGCCATGGTACAGGAGATCCTCGACCAGGCCGTGGAGAACCGTTGCAAGACGCTCGACGAGGTGAAGACTCTGAAGCTCGCCAATGGTGACGACGCCGTGACCGCTGTGCAGCAGCGTTCTGGTATCACCGGCGAGAAGATGGAGATCGATGGCTACAACTTCCTCGAGGGTGACAACCTCTATGTCTATGACCACATGAACCGCCACATGCTCGCCACCATCGTACGCCTCTCTGAGAGCAACGAGGATGCCGGTCACAAGGTGGCCATGCAGGTCGCTGCCATGAAGCCTATCGCACTCGACGAGGCCTCCGTGCCCCAGAGCGTGAAGGACGAGGAGCTCAAGGTCGCCATCGAGAAGACCAAGGAGGAGCAGGTAGAGAAGGCCGTTGTCAACGCTATCAAGAAGGCTGGCGTCATCAAGGAATCCTGTCATAAGAAGTACTTCTACTCCAAACTTCTCTGCTAATTCTTTAACAGTTCCTTTAACTACTGTATCAGAATCTGCGAGAATCTGCTCATAAATAGCCTTCTCCTGATTAAAATATGAACCCCAGAATTCTGAAGCGTTCTTCTGATCCATCTCTGTCTCGTATGCGAGTTTTCTCCATGTTTCTAATAATGCCATGTCTGATTGTTACCTTTCAAAATATTAATTATGTGTACTGGTTGTATGTATAACCAGATGAGTATGAATACAGTCCATTAGATGTATAAGAATTCTTAGTAGATAATTCTGATAACTGTGATACTGCATTACCATATATAGTTGAAGCCTTGGCAGATATTGTCTGTCCAAATGAGCCGGAATCCTTGAATACCGACTTAACCACAGCCATATCTGAAGCCTTTAACTTATCCTCGTCTACCGTCAGCTTATTATCTGAGCCGACAGATATACCAATCTTCTTAAGAAGATCAGCATTAACCCTTGTATAATTCACCATATTAGATGCACTGTTAAGCACATATCTGCTTGAAGAATCTGCTGTAGATGATACTAAAGAATTATAATTCTTAACAAATGAAGATACTGCCTTTGCAATCTTATCAGTATCATATTCTTTAGCTGTATTGCCATCTTTATCTGTCTTATCAACTTTAGACCAGAGAGAGTACTTCTTAAGTTCTGATGCTGAATCCACAAGTGATGCTGGTTGTCTCTGTTTACAGTCGCATTATTCTTCTGTATATCAATACTCTGTACCTTACCGGTATTCTTATTGGCAGTCGCACCATCCGTTGATTCAGAAGCCTTATTGCTGTAATACTTCCTCATCAGTTTGCTATAAGAGCCATTCTTTTATTGAATTATAAGTTGTAAAATCAATGCCATATGACAATGATGTTCCACTAGACGAATTATTGAGTCCTGCGAACAATGCTGATATTGTACTGGCATTATAAGCATTAATTGCATATGCATACCTCCTTGTCTATTGATTCTGTTTCCTAATAGTTACATCGGTACCATGCCTCATTTAATTATAACATTTTTTATCTGTTACGCAACATTTTTATAAATAACTTGAGCGGCATGCCAATGTAATGTATATTATTAAGTATCTGACATTGGAGGTCTTATTCATGAAACGATTAAAACGATTTTTTTTCGCATTAACTGCAGTCATACTCTGGGGCATAATGATAATCGCTACTTTAATACTTGCATTCATAGACAAATGAGGCATGTCATAAAAGTATTTACAGGTCTGCTCTTCACAGACATTGTATTTCCTGTTGTAATATATGCAATGACACTTGTATACAAGATTCTTTCAGGAAGGAATAAGCAGTAATTTTACTGCCTTCCTTCCATAATCTTAATTGTAGCGCTTGTTCCAAGCCTGTCAGCTCCGGCATCTATCATGGCAAATCGCTGTGTTGTAATCTTATTCCGCCTGCCGCTTTAACCTTACACTTTCCTTCCACATGGGCTTTCATAAGTGCAACATCACTTATTGTTGCACCTCCTGTAGAGAATCCTGTTGAAGTCTTAACATAATCAGCTCCTGCCTTAACAGACAGTTCGCACGCCTTAATCTTCTCCTCATCAGTCAGAAGACAGTTCTCGAATATAACCTTTAAAACTTTTCCTGCACATGCATCCCTTTACTGCCTTAATATCCTCATACACAGCATCATATTCACCTGCTTTAAGAAGTCCTACAGGAATAACCATATCAATCTCATCCGCACCATCTTCTACGGCTTTCTTAGTCTCATAAGCCTTTACGTCTGTACTCATAGCTCCCAGCGGAAATCCAACAACAACACATGTCTTAACATCACTTCCGGAAAGACATTTTTGCAAATGCTGTATATATTCCATTAACACATACTGATGCAAAATCATACTTTTTTGCTTCTTCACATAATGTACGGATATCATCCTTAGTCGCTTCCGGCTTTAAGTTAGTGTGGTCAAAATATTTATTAAACTTCATATATCCCTCCTTGTTTTGCGAAGCAAAATCCATGTGCTTATTTGTAAGCACATTCCCCTCAGGTGAGGAGAGGGATTTACCTCCAATTACCTATAAAAGACCGTATCTGCAAAACTGTTGTACTGCAGATACGGTAATGTTAAATGTTTTTATTTAGAAAATTTACTCTTTCTGTGGATAATCTCATGTCTTCCAGGACCATTAGATACCATTGTGATAGGGGTCAATTTCTGCTCAATAGCCTCAATATAGTTACGGCACTCGACAGGAAGCTCTTCATAGTTAGTAATTCCTCTGATATCTGACTTCCAGCCTGGCATAGTCTTTAATACCGGCTTAGCCTTCTCAAGCTGTGGAGTAGTTGGGAAATCCTTAGTAATCTTTCCATCTATCTCATATCCAACGCACATTGGAATCTCATCAAGATATCCAAGTACATCAAGAACTGTAAAGAGCAACCTCTGTTGTTCCCTGCATTCTTACACCATAACGTGTAGCAACTGCATCAAAACCATCCCATTCTTCTAGGACGTCCTGTTGTAGCTCCGAATTCGCCACCGTCTCCACCTCTGCGTCTGAGTTCATCTGCCTCATCTCCAAAGATTTCGCTTACAAATGCTCCGGCACCAACTGCTGAAGAATACGCCTTAACAACTGTAACAACATCAGTAATTGATGCAGCCGGAATACCAGCGCCAATAGCACCATAAGGAGCTAATGTTGATGATGAAGTAACCATTGGATATATACCATGATCTGTATCCTTAAGAGAACCTAACTGGCCTTCAAGTAAAATCTTCTTTCCGTCTTTAAGTGCCTGATGTAAAAATGCTGATGTATCACATACATATGGTTCAACCATCTCTTTATATTCCATAAGAGTATTAAATATCTCTTCTTCGTTAAGAAGTGGCTGATGATAGAGATGCTCAAGCATAACATTCTTTAATGTGCATACATTGGCAATCTTTTCCTTAAGTTCCTGCTCGTCTCCAAATAATTCATTAACCTGGAAACCAATCTTAGCATACTTATCTGAATAGAATGGAGCAATACCTGACTTGGTAGAACCAAATGATTTACCAGCAAGTCTTGCTTCTTCATATGTATCAAATGCAACATGATAAGGCATAAAGAATCTGTGCCTGTCTGATACAAGAATCTTAGGGCATTGGTACATTACGGTCTGTAAGGCTCTTTAATTCCTTAACAAGATATGGAATATTAAGAGCTACGCCGTTGCCAATGACACTTGTTGTATGGTTATAGAAAACTCCAGAAGGTAAAAGATGAAGCGCGAACTTTCCATAATCATTAATAATAGTATGTCCCATTAGCTCCTCCTGGAATCTTACGATGATGTCTGATTCTTCGGCAAGCATATCAGTAATCTTACCCTTTCCTTCATCACCCAGTTAGCACCTACAATAGCTTTTTACCATAGCGTCCTCCAATCTGTTTTAAAAACACAAACATTAAATTAAGCTATTGACGGAATTGAACCCGTGACCTCTTCATTACCAATGAAGTTGCTCTACCCCTGAGCTACAATAGCATGTGTCTTAACACACCTATTCATAATATTATAGGTTGGTTATTTTGTCAACTTTATTCCTTATCCTTTGTATAGCATTATCTATAGATTTTGGCGGCTTATCGAGCATCTGCGCAATAGCTATATAATCTTTGCCAGACATATATAATTCCAGCACATTTTTTTCAAAATCACTTAACACACTGTATAATTTATCTTCTAAACTTTCAGCATTTTCCTGATCAATAAAAAGTCTTTCCGGATTCTGTTCCTTATCAGACTTTAGTACATCCACCAGCTTTACCTGAGAATCATCTTCTGGATTTACCGGCTCATCAAAAGAAACATATGTATTAAGTGGTGTATTCTTCTTTCTGTTAGAAGCTGTAACCGCATTAAGAATCTGCCTGTTTATGCACATTCCTGCAAATGTCATGAAAGAAGCATCCTTTTTGCTTATCATAGTCACGGACAGCCTTATAAAGACCTATCATTCCCTCCTGAATTAAATCATCACTGTCTCCTCCGGCAAGAAACATAGCCTTTGGTTTCTTTCGCACTATATACTTATATCTTTCAAATATGTACTCAATTGCCTGCTCATCACCTGCCCTGTGCATATCAATAAGCTCTTCATCAGGATACTCTTCCAAATGTTTCATAAAAACTCCCTAATTAAGTCTCTGACGGACTATTTCGTATGCAAGAACACCTGCTGCAACTGAGGCATTTAAGGAAGCAATGTCACCCTTCATAGGAATTGATGCAATGAAATCACATTTATCCTTAACAAGACGGCTCACTCCATTGCCCTCATTACCTATAACAAGGCCTAGATAGGTCCTTTAAGGTTAAGATTATACATTGTCTCTCCGCCCATATCAGCGCATACAAACCAGAGTCCCTGCTTCTTAAGTTCCTCGATTGTCTGCGAAATATTAGTAACCTTGGCTACAGGTGTGTAATTAATCGCGCCTGCTGATGTCTTGGCTACAGTTGCTGTAAGTCCGACAGCTCTTCTCTTAGGAATAATAACTCCATGTGCACCTGCAAGGTTGGCAGTTCTTATAATAGCGCCAAGATTGTGAGGATCCTCTATCTCATCAAGAATGAATATAAATGGATCTTCTCCCTTTTCCTTAGCTGATGCAAGTATATCATCAACCTCTGCATATTCATAAAAATTGCACCAATGGCAACAACCCCTGATGATGCCCTGTTCCTGCAAGTCTGTCGAGTCTTTCCTTATCAACATAATTGATAATTGCATCTGTTTTCTTTGCTTCTCTGACAATGCTCTTTATTGGCCCATCCTGACAGCCGTCAAGAATAAAAAGCTTATCAATTGTTTTACCGGAACGGAATGCCTCTAATACAGCATTTCTTCCCTGAAATGTTAATTCATTGTATCTCATATATTTCTCCTTAATATTAACAAAGCAGAATCCAGTTATCCATTACAGATATGGATTCCGCTTTGCCGGCTCTACTTTAACCCAAGGCTTTCCAGTCCTGCTTTAACCAGTTCCATCATCCGCTCATACTGCCCACTAAGATACAGATATCCAATAAGAGCCTCAAAACCCGTTGCTCTTCTGTAATCTCCGATACTTGCATTCTTGGCAGATGTGTATGACTTTGCATTACGTCCTCTCTTATACACAGCTTCCTCATGTTCACTGAGCATAGGCTCTATTACACCTATCATGGCTGATTGGGATTCTGCCTTAACAATACTGCTCGTTTTCTTGTTAAAGCTTATTAACCTGCATATTCCCCTGCTCTATAACCCATGTCTTAATGACAAGGTCATATATGCTGTCCCCGATATATGCAAGAACAAGAGGTGATAACTGCGAAGGCTCTGTATGCTTCATATCCAGACCTTCATATATGCATTTTACAAGGTCGTTATCTAGGCTCTGCTCCATCTTACGCCCTCTCTTGTATCCTTAAGAACAATTCCCTTTGCTAATAACTCATCTCTGATTTCATCAGCTCTTGCAAAATTCTTATCTTTTCTTGCCTGCTGTCTCTCGGCAATAAGTGCCTCGATATCCTCGTCAAGCATTTCTTCCTTCTTATCTGTCTTAAGTCCAAGAATATCTGTAAGAGTTGTAATCTTCTTCATAAGAGTATCGATGTACTCCTTGGAATTATCTGAGTTTGAATTAGAGTTAGCAAGCTTTACAAGTTCAAATATAGCTGATATTGCGTCTGCTGTATTGAAATCATCGTCCATTGAATCTTCGAATTTCTTATAAATGTCATCTATAGAAGCTATTATCTTCTTCTCATCCTCTGTCATTGGAACATCCTTGGCATTCTCTGACAGATGTCTTAAATTATCAACTGCAGTTAAGATTCTGTCTAACCCGTTCTTTGCTGATTCCATAAGGTCATGGCTGAAATTAACAGGATTACGGTAATGTGCGCTTAACATGAAGAACCTTAACACTTCAAGGTCGTATTCCCTTATATCTCTTACTGTAAAAGAAATTGCCTAAAGACTTAGACATCTTCTTGTTATCAATATTAAGAAATGCATTGTGCATCCAGTACTTAGAGAATGGTACTCCATTAGCTGCCTCTGACTGCGCAATCTCATTCTCATGGTGAGGGAATATTAAATCCTCCTCCCGCATGGATATCGATTTCGTCAGCAAGGTACTTCTTAGACATAACAGAACATTCAATATGCCAGCCAGGTCTTCCATCGCTCCAAGGTGATGGCATGATGGCTCTCCTTCTTTCTTAGGCTTCCAGAGAACGAAATCAAGTGGGTCTTCCTTCTCATCCTCACCTGTAACTTTAAGGCTGTGTGCCTCATCTCTATGCCCTGCCTCTAAGTCATCAATATTTTTTCTTAGACAGCTTTCCATATTCTGCAAATTTTCTTGTTCTGTAATATACAGTTCCATTGACTTCATAAGCATAACCCTTGTCAATAAGAGTCTGTATCATATCAATCATTCCGCCAATTTCCTGAGTTGCAAGAGGATGTGTTGTTGCAGGCTTAATATTCATACCCTCCATATCTTTCTTACATTCAGCAATGTATCTTGTTGAAATCTCCTCAGCAGATACACCTTCTTCATTAGCTTTCTTAATAATCTTATCGTCTACATCTGTAAAGTTAGATACATAATTAACATCATATCCCTTGTACTCAAGATATCTTCTTACTGTATCAAATACAATCATAGGTCTTGCGTTACCAATATGAATAAGGTTGTATACAGTAGGTCCGCAGACATACATTTTAACCTTACCTTCTTCTAATGGCTTAAACTCTTCTTTTCTTCTGGATAAAGTATTATAAATCCTCATGTCAGATTTCCTTTCATAATCACACTTTAGTTATCATCATATGAACTGCGGCTTTCATTCACGCTGTTCTCAAGGTGTGCAAGTCTCTTCTTAAGTCTTGCGTTCTCCTGCTTTAAGTTCTCAATCTCCTGCATAACAGGATCCGAAGATGTATCTGGTCTAAATCATCAACCAGTCTTACGCTATCCTGAATAACAATTCTTCCCGGAACGCCAACCACCGTAGAATTCGCCGGCACATCCTTTAATACAACAGAACCCGCACCAATCTTGCAGTTATCACCTATGGTAACTGAGCCAAGAATCTTTGCTCCTGCTCCTACCATAATATTATCTCCAAGAGTAGGATGTCTCTTACCCTGTTCCTTGCCTGTTCCTCCAAGTGTAACGCCCTGATAAAGTGTTACATTGTTACCGATAATAGCTGTCTCTCCGATAACAACTCCATGTCCATGGTCAATAAAAAGGCCCCTCGCCAATCTGTGCTCCCGGATGTATCTCAATTCCTGTCTGTCTTGCAGTTTTCTGTGAAATCTTTCTTGCCTTGTAATATTCACCCTTAAGATATAACTTATGGGCTTTTCTATATTTAAGTATTGCCTTAAAACTAGGATAAAGATACACCTCTTTATCCGACTTAATAGCAGGATCTCTATCCTTTATTACCGCTATTTCCTGCTTTACATAATCTCTATATTTCATAATCTGTTAATCCTGACTTTTCTATTCTTAATTATATTATATGAATTAAAGCTGCAAATGTATTGTCAGTTCTATCTGTTCTGACAGCCCATGCAACCACCACAGTCAGGTCTACAGTTTGTCATATCAGCAGCGCCGTATATATAATTAGAAACAGAATTAAGTGAGCATATTGCCTGTGAAGAAATACCCTCTCCACTTCCGGTAAATCCAAGTCCCTCTTCTGTAGTCGCCTTAACATTGACTCTGTCAACATCAATCTTTAAAGCATCTGCGATATTCTTTCTCATATCATCAATATATGGGCGCATCTTAGGCTTCTGTGCAATAATAGTAGCATCAATATTTTCTATAATATAATTAGCCTCATCTATCTTCTTTCCAACCTCTTCCAGAAGCCTGATACTTGATATTCCCTTGTATCTGTCATCTGTGTCCGGGAAATGTTTTCCGATATCTCCAAGTGCAGCCGCACCCAGTAATGCATCCATAATGGCATGAAGAAGCACATCTGCATCAGAGTGTCCAAGCAGACCTAATTCATATGGAATCTCAACTCCGCCCATGATAAGCTTACGGTCTTTAACCAGTTTATGAACATCATATCCCATTCCAACTCCCTCATATAGCTCCTCCTTAATCTTGATTGCAACATTAATTGTTTACCTAGTCCATATAAGTAAAAGCACATTTTAGCTGGATTATCAAGTGAAATTGACACCAGCTCACTTTACCTTCTTATATCCACCAGCTGCCTCAATATCCACCACTTCAAACACAGTCAGCACATCCCCATGCACCTTGAATCTGATATCAAAGCCTGAAAATGTTACACCATAAGCCCTTGACTCGTCTGTATCATAAGCCGGTCTTGGGTCCTGCTCTAATATTTTAACCGCTGCTGTCTGTTTGTTTTCCGGCATTATTGCAAGCAGGTCTGATGGAAATATCACTTTAAGATTTCTGTTATAAGTGACTGCCGTAAATCCTTCTTTTGCCTCTGGGTGTGAGTCTGTGAATTTTACATACGGCTTGATATCGTATATCGGCGTGCCATCAACCATATCCACCCTGAAACGAATAGTACCGGTCCTTTATCTGCCGTATATTCTATGTGTTCTAATTTCACACATGACAGCCCAATATCATTCGGTCTGAACGGCGACCTTGTTGCAAACACTCCCATTCGTACTTTCCCTCCAAGTCTTGGAGGAGTTACCGTTGACGCTATAGTTTTCTTCTGCGACTTGGAAAACTGCCATAAAACCCATATATGTGAAAAATCCTCCAATCCCCTGAAAGCCTCTGGTTGTCTGTATTCTGGTTCAAATGTTATGACACCTTTTAATTCCTCTATCAATCCACTCTGTCTTGGAATCCCAAATTTTGTTGGAAAATCTGTTGAAATGTGACCTATTATGTTCATTTTACACCTCTGGATTATCACTTTTTTTATTGACCTGCCCCATAAAAAAGAACTAATATTAATTTATTATAGAAAATATGAGGTCTTTAGTCACAATGAAAATCAATAATCTTATTGTTAAAATATTTTTATGTATATATCTTGTAATAATTATAACCGGAGTTGTCATCTTTGAAAACATCGGTTTTGGCGGTGGCGGTCTTGAAAAAACATTCACACTGCCAGCAATTCTGAAACCCAGCCAGTTACTGTTAAAGATATCAGTTCAGAAACTGTGTCTAAAACAACGCCTGCTGTAACAGTTAAAGAAACTGCTTCTTCTCAGGATGTAACAAAACAGGAATCCACCGTCGTGACTGAAACTCAGACAGAAACTGTAGAATCTGAAACATCCTGTGAATCCTCCGAGCCAGAAACCGTTCAGACTGAAGTCCAAACACACAGCCTGAAACAGCCGCCCAGCCATCGTATACATTTGCAAATGGACGCATAACCAATACATCTGCTCTTAAAAGTTACCGTGTGACAGGTGCTTCCTATGTCAATATGCATAAAGACAAAACGGCAGCCACTCCTTTGCAGTTGTGCCAGGAGGGACTACCGGTTCTATATTATCTGTTGGTGCTTATTACACCCTTATTGATTATAATGGTACAAGCGGTTATGTATACAATTCATACCTTGAAGTGTATCAGAATTAAAACAATACAAAGCTGAGTGCAATAACTGCTATACCAAGAATTATTCTGTACACACCGAACACCTTGAAATCATGCTTCTTGATGTATCCCATAAGGAACTTGATTACGAATACTGATACAAAGAACGCAACAAGGCAGCCTACAATAAGAACTATCCACTCTGTTCCTGTCATAGCCATTCCCACAGCAGCATATTTAGCAATCTTTAAAAAGACTTGCTCGAACATTACGGTACTGCAAGGAAAAAATGTAAATTCAGCCTGCAACTTCTTGATACTCCGATTATGAGTGCTCCGATAATTGTTGCACCTGATCTTGATGTACCTGAAATACTGCTGCTATAAGCTGGAACAGACCTATTATTATTGCTGCCTTATAAGTTATCTCACCTATACTTGATTGCTTACTCTGTTGCCTTTCTTTTGCATTCTCCACAACTATAAAAACTATACCTACAACGATAAGTGCAATAGCAACAGGGATTGATGATAGAATAACTCATCTATCTTATCATCGAAAATCAATCCGACAATCGCCGCCGGAATACATGCAATAATAATCTTAATCCACATTGCAAGTGCGCCATCTTTCCAGGTCGTTTCTTTACAGTCCCCAGTCTTCTTCATATAAAATGACCACAGCTTATTCCAGAATAATATAACTACTTACTATTATTGCTCCAAGCTGGATAACTACCTGAAACATCTTATAAAAATCTGCGGATACATTAAGTTTGACTACCTGGTCAAGCAGAATCATATGCCCTGTCTTTGCTTATAGGCAGCCATTCTGTAATTCCTTCGACTATACCGAAAAGAATTGCCTTTAAAATCTCTAGTAACATGACTATCTCCTTAATATTTAATTATTATGCTTCATTCTTACCAGTCGCCTCTGCAAGTTCTCTCTTATATCTTGCAAGCTGCCCCTCAGTATTCATTATTCTTCTGCTCTGTTCAGATATTGTCTGGTTAAGCTGTTCTATTGTTTCTGTCTGGTCATCTTTTTTTCCTGCAACAGCAACCATTCCAAGACACACAATAACAAAAAGCCCTACACCAGCCATGGTACATATACTCTGTCCTATGAATATAAATATTCCGGTTCCAATAAGAATAAGTAATCCAGTTATTCCAAGAATAACTATCTTTAGTCTGTCTGATTTCTTCAAAGCATTCCCCTTCTTTCCTGAAGCATTTGCTTTGTATTATATACCACTTATGCCTTTCTGCCAAGACTAATGCCTAAGCTGTCAGCCTGTCTTATAAGTTCATTATTTACGTTAACCATCTTCGTTTTACCTGCAGTCTCGTCTGATATTGCACCCTCAGCCATTGCGATTATAGTAAATTTCTTACCCTGCTTTTCACGCTTTCTGATTGTATTCAACACCTCATCAACATTATATGGAATTTCAGATATAAATATGATATCAGCACCGCCTGCAATTCCTGAATGCAATGTCAGCCAGACTGTTTTATGTCCCATAATCTCAACAATAAACACTCTGCTATGTGAGGCTTACGTTGTATGAATCTCATCTATAGTTCTTGTCGCAACATCTATAGCTGACTGAAATCCAAAACTCATCTCAGTTCCTTCTATATCATTATCAATCTGCGGTATTATCTTTTCATTCATACTGATTTCTTTTACTTGGCTGTGGAACTCTTTTCTTATAAAAAAAGCTCAGGCTTATTCTTTAACACATTCTGCAGCTGGAATACAAATGACATATCCAGTGGAGTTCTCTCTTCAATCAGGTGTTTTGCACCTATTTCAAGATAATCTGTAAGCTTTTTCTTTGCTTTGTCGTTTATTTCTCTGTTTAACTGGACACATACCGGATTACGCCTGTTTCTCTGCTTAACCATATGTTCCATCATATTTCTGTAATCAAGGTCCTCATCATCAAATGAACCAGCATCTATATCTGCATTTTTTTCTGTGAATTTCATATCATTCCTCATTTTCTTTTAACCACATCTTTTCTTTGGCAATAATTTTATTGTCACACTGGTGTGTAAAATCCACTATCGGAGTTATGTAAAATATATGTAAAGCTAAGGTAAATGTAATTGACACATTTTCTACATAAAGGTACAATCAAGCAGGCAGTAAGGAATATGGTCAGAATCCATAACAGCTCACTCTACTGTATGCCGACACGTTTTTTTATATTATGCCACTGTAATCAGCAAGCAGCCTTTAGTTTTGAATACGCTATACATTCATCCTTAACTTAAGCATGGCACTGTGCACGGAAGGCTTAAGAAATGGCTTAAGCGGCAAGTCAGGATATTTACTGCACTATAAATTTTCACATCACCTGGTGAGAGGTGGTCAAGGAGGAAAACATGAAACAATTAAAAGAAAGGTATTTGCATTTCTGGTTGCTGCATGCTTAATCTGCATGAATATCGTACCAGCTTTCGCAGATACAACAACAGACGCTACAGTTCCTGCTGCAGCCGATGTAAGACAGGAAGCCCAGCTTACCGCTTCTTACCTTATGAACAGTATTGATTTCTCTACATATGCTGATACCGGTGTATTCTATGGAGTTTCAAGAGACCTGTTCCTTGCAATCCGTTCAGGATATGACTGCTCTAACCAGCTTGCTGCATATCTTGAATTCGTTAAGAATAACATTAGCGAAGATGGAACTATAAGCATCAATAACGGATACAACGCTAAGAATTATTATATTTCAAGCTATACATATCTTATAATGATTCTTTCTGCATCAGGAATTGATGCTACGGATTTCAACGGAATCAATATTGTCAGTAAATTTGATAAAATTATTAACACATTTTCAGTTGATGACTTAAGCAATAACAGCATGAATATCTATCACATTGGTTCAGTATATTCAGTAGTTAATGCTACAAAGACACCATCAGTAACTCAGACAAAGTATTAGCTGATATCAAGTCAGCTCTCCTTGCAGCTTGTACTGCTGATGGCAATGGTATTGACAACTGGGGAAACTCAACTGATAGTAATGGATTTGTATTTCCATTCTTTGCATCATTATATGATACAGATTCTAATGTAAAGAAAGCTGTTGACAGTGCTTTGCAGACTATTCTAAGCAGACTATATTAACAGATGGCACATCAGGATATAGTGTTCAATATCCAACACCTGGCAACACTAATTCGTCTGGTATGAACCTTGCATTCTTTGCTCAGTACAACAATCCGGATGTTAATACTGCTGTTTTATATAATTCAATTGTTAATAAGTTCAAATCAGCTTCAGGTAATGGTGCTTATATTAATACATACACTGGTCAGGAAGACTTCAAATCAGCAACACCTGATGCATTACAGGGTATCATCACTTACCTCTATACTCTTGAGGGTAAAACTAACCCATTTGATATAACCGCTGATGTTAAGGCTATTGCAGACGCAAAGAACGCTCCTGTAGAAGAGCCTTCTACTGAACCTTCTACTGAGCCTTCTACTGGGCCAGCCACAGAACCTTCTACCGGCAATGAAGTATCACCTGCAACTGGTGATGTTAATGTTTACATGTACCTGCTCTTAGCTGCTTGTGCTTTGCTACATTCGCATGTGTAACTGTTTACAATAAAAAAAGTGCCCGCTAATAACTGCAGACACACAGCTCTGCCGCCGGAATCCTCGCGATATCCGGCGGCAGTTTTATATATTGGTAATTCACACCATAGTATAAGCTTTTTCTTCTGTGTATTTGCCAAAGACCCACTAAGTCACTATCGATCATCGCTTCCGTAGGTTTTTCAAGGAATATATTTCATCCAATTAATCTCAATCACCTACTAACCAAATGCTTTGTTCCAATTTAGTAGGTCTTTTTGCATACAACTTTCATGCCAGACAGCTTCTATTCTTAAAAAATGGCCTACTAAAATATATCTAATCCGTTATTGAGTAGGTTTCTCGCCCCTCAATAGCAATATCATATACCTCAATCAACCCACTCAATCGCCTAAAAATGCTATTATAGTAGGCTTTCCAAATTATAGCAGCTCTCTATAACCCATATTTAATTCTAGCACGCGTAAGCTTTCCAAGCAGTCCATCACCAAAAAGAAATGCACACACAGCCGCTCCGCCCGCATGCATTGCATCATAAGGCGCACCTGTTATGTACAGAAGTTTCAGTGCCTCCCATGATATATTGGCACTGCCTGAATCCGTATATGTGCTGTTCATCATCATGGCCGCAATATTCATAATTCCACCATATATAACAAACACACTTATAAATGTAAATATTGTCACTGTAATGAAATTACACGGTATGCGGCTTCTCATAAGAAGAACTGCCATAATAATTCCAGCAAGTCCGAAAGCATACAACCTCCAGCCAAAAAATGTCTCTCCTGGCTTTGTGGTAAATAAATACACAATATATCCTACAAGCTCCGAGACAACCATACACACAACAGGAACAGCCATAACCGAAAGACCTGTTCTTGCCTGCTTTCTTACAATCTCTTTCTTATCATCAAAGTATCCGACAAGCTCCGGCTTATAAAATGCAATTCCCGCAAGAACACCAAGCAGCCCCCACGCGCCATTTCCCACGGAGTCCATACCCCCTGCCCCATAAAGAAATTACATACAAATCTTGACAGTACACCTGTAAGAAATCCTGTCTGTGGTCCAAATGCAATCCCTGTTATTATGACAAGTTCTGTACCCGCATGAAGCGGTATCGTATACGCACATATTATATTAGCAACAACTGTAAGAGCTGACATAACTGCAATCATCACAACATGCCTTGCCTTCGGCTTCCTCTTTTCAAATGTAAAAAGAAAGGAATGGCAATTGCAACAGCCAGTATAATAATGCTTATAAGCATATAATTAACACTCATTATCTATTATCCTCTAAACATCTGTGAATCGTTTCAACAGCTTCATCACATGTTACACAATCTTTGAAAAAATCGGACATAATCCTGTTAGTATCCGTTGTGAAAAATATATTGCCTGCAAAGAAGCTGTGTGAATCTGTGTAACTTTCTATGTTTCTGTCAAATATTAATCCACATTTGTCGGCAAATAATGCACAGAATTCCACATCGTGTGAAACTATCACAATAGTTTTTCCCATATTCTTTAATTCTTCCAGCCATTCACCCATCTTTTTACAGAAGAACGGGTCAATTCCTTTAGTTGGCTCATCAAGCAGAATAATATCCGGTTCATACAGCAGAATCTTTGCAAATGCAAGCCTCTGCTGCTGCCCTCCACTCAAATCATACGGATGTTTGCTTTCTCACCCTTAGAAGTCCCGTCCGCTCCAGCATATTAAAGGCAAGTTCAATTCTCTGTTTCCTGTCCATATCCTTAACAGACACATTCCCTTATCCATGACTGCCGATGCAAGCTCTTCCTCAACACTTATCTGATTAAGCAATGCCATAGGATTCTGCGGTAGCACTGCACATCTTCCATTCACCTTCACCTTACCTGATATAGGCTTTTTAATTCCTGACATAAGTCTTAAAAGCGTTGTCTTTCCTGCTCCATTACTTCCAAGCAGAGCAGTTATCCTGCCCTTCTCTATATCAAAGCTGATATTTTCAAGTACATTTGCAGAATTCTTAGTGTATCTGAAAACACATTTTAACTGAAACCGCTGTATCCCGGTTTCGTAATGCTTATCCTGTGATACATAAGATTCTCCTTTAATATTAAGACTGGCTATCCATTTCCTGCCCTCTTTAACTGTAAGCGGGCAGTCTGTTTCAAATGTAATATCCTTCTTACAGCCCTCATATATCCTTACAGATGAAGGAAGCCCATAAACAAGCGGATTCTCTGTCTTAACAAGACTTTCTGCTGTCTTTCTAGGAGAACCATTATATATTAGCTTTCCATCCTCAAGCACAAGCACTTTGTCCGCTTTAGAATAGATATCCGCAAGATTGTGTTCAACACACATAATTGTTATTCCAAAATCCTTGTTAAGCTCCAGAACTGTATCTAAGAACTTCTTCTTAGCAAGCGGGTCAAGCTGTGCCGTCGGCTCATCAAGCAATAAAACCTCTGGTCTCATAACCATTATGGAAGCTAGATTAAGAAGCTGTTTCTGTCCACCAGACAATTCCTCTGTATTCTTATCATACCAGCCCGTAATTCCGAAATATTCAGACATTTCTGCAACCCTGCGCCTTATGTCTGCATTTGGCACGCCGAGATTTTCAAGCCCAAATGCCAGCTCATGCCATACCTTATCAGTAACAATCTGGTTGTCAGGATTCTGTCCGACATATCCAATCTTAACTGCCGCTTCTGCCTGACTTAAGCTGCTTATCTGTCTGCCGTAATATTCTGCTTTTCCACTAAGTCTCCCCTCTGAATCATGCTTTTATCAAGCATCTTAAGAAGCGTAGTCTTTCCGCTTCCCGAAGCACCTATAATCAGCGCAACCTCGCCCTTCTTTATATCAAATGTTATATCTTCATACCAATACATCACTTCCTGCATACCCGAAAGAAAGTGATGAAACATTAATAATTGTGTCTGTCATTATGCAATTACCTTTCGTTATATGAACTTCGTCTCTTATACTGCACATCTCCTGTTATCTCTATTATCAATGGAATTACTGTCAGTATTACAAATGCTGTAACTGCAGCACTCCTTCTACACCTGATTTCGTATAATATATTACAGGAGATAATATACTGCAAGCTTCTTTCCTGCTATCGGAATAACAGCCATCACAAAACATACAAGCATTATAATTATCGTAAAGGTATCCTTTAGTGTGAATCTGAATCTGTTAAAGCTTGTCCTTCCTTTAAGTCCATATCCCCTGCTCTCCATAGACATAGAAGTTTCCATTGAGCTTTCAAGTGACCATGTTATAAGAGTTGAAAATTCATTCGCAAAATGTCCGATTTTTTCAAATATGCCATTCTTATTCTCCACTCCTCGAAGTCCCATCTGCGCGTCATGTATTTGTCTGTATCTCTTTCTCATAAGCGATATCATTCTTAATATCATAGAAAATATCATGCCAACAGAAGGAATAAAACTTCCGAACAGATACATCATTTTCTCCGAAGAAAGATAACTGGCTGCAACACTGCACCATTGTATGACTGCAATTAATAAAAGACTTATAACTGCACCGTATATTATATTCTCAAGACATACCATGTTATCGTTAATATAAAACAACGGTGTAACTCCGCTGTGATTAAAAATTGGCTGAATTAACACAGAGAATATAACAACAGGAATTGTTATCATAATATTCTTCTTAATAAAAGAACCACCCTGCATATATATTCCAAGGGCAAGTGAACCTGCATACGAAACCGCCAGTATTACAGGGTTCATTGTGAACATGGTTATCACCAGCACAAGTGTAATGTAGATGAAATTCGTCCACGGATGCATTGCTTTGCAAATGCTGAATATTTAGTTACTTGTCGCCCAGCTGGCACACGTATATCCATTTTATTACATCTCCATCTTTTACTGTATACTGATTAGCCGCCATCATAGGCAGAACTCCATTAACTCTGTAAGTCCAGCCACTTTGTGGTCCTACATTCTTCTCTGACAGATTATTAATGCTTGATACATACGACTTATCGGAATTAGCAACTATCGGAATTACAGGATCATGCATTGCTGTAACTGCCGCAAGAACATCATATACAGTAAAGCCTTCAACTGCAGTGTATGTTGTAACTTCAAGTATAGTTCCATCATCAGGGATACGTGATGCAATTGACGGATTAACAGTGTCTTTTCTCGCTGTCGCATTATCGCATCTTATCTCTATAGTACAACTGATTACCTTGCCTGCCGGTCTGGTATTCTGTGAATTATTCCCTGAATCGTCATTTCCCGAATTGTTACTTCCTGAAGTATTATCCCCCTAAATTGCTGCTTTCTGAATCATTGCCACCTGATACGGCGTTTCCGTTACTCATGTCTGATTCTCTACCACCTGAACCGGAATTATTATATGTAGTTGTTTTATTATCCACTGATTCAGATGCAGAATTGTCATCTGAAACTGCTCCATCACCTGTTCCGTCAAACCTGTCGTTGTCTGTGGCATTTGTATTATCTGTACTGATGGTTTCATCCTGTAATCTATCATTATTATCTGGTCTGGCTGGCCGTCTGACCCGAATCTGCCATATTACTGAATTGCTTTCTGTAGGAATCAACAGAACGGATTCTTACATTGGTTATTAAAAAATATAACTAAGGCAAGACCTATTAACACAAGACCAATCTTTTTTATATTTCTGTATTTGTTAAACATTCATATTTCTCTTTAATATTTCTTATTGATTTTACCTCGAAATAATAACATATACAGTCAATCTATTCAAACTTTCTTTACGAATTAACATTTTATGGCATAAAAAAGCAGCTTTGCGAATGCTTTAAGATAGCTACTTCCATATGAGTACCACCTTTCTACATTCCATGGTCTATAAGTTTACATATCCGGGAACCACAGCCATCCCCGTCTTTTTGGCTGTCCCCTTCAATGCACATTTATAATAACCATTTAATGTAAAAGGTGTAATCATATTCATGTATAGTTCTTTGTAAAATTCTAACTCCAGTATCCTAGTTCTACGCCTTTCTTGTATACACCAATTCCTTTTGAATAATATCCATAACAGTTAAAATGTGTCCAGTCATATCTTAATTGTTCAGATATATTACCTTTCTTGAAATTCTCAAGGTCATCTGTTGTTGCATCGAGTCCGCAGTCACTTAATCCATTCTGAATCATATATGTTCTTGTATTAAAAAATGGTCTCCATATGCAAGTCTTAACGTCGCTTCCCATGATGTATCACCGATTCCCACATAATTACCGTCTTCTCCATACTCTCCCTGATTAACATCTACTGAATCAGCCGGATCATCCGTATCTCCGAGTACTATATAATATTTGCAGCCGGAATTAAGTATTATATTATCATATTGAAGAATAAGCTGCTGATAATCATTTTCCCAGCCGCCATTACTTCCCATTTCAAGTATCAATATATCTTTGGCACTTCTTTCCTGTGATGCCCTTTGTCATTGCCTGTGTTCCGCCAGAAATTGTAACTTTTTCTACGCCTGAAGTTTCTGCTGGTTTTTCTGTTGGCTTCTCCATTGGTTTTTCACCAGATGTTTGTGACTCTGTTTCTTTTATCACTGTGTCATATTCTGTTACTATATCACTCTCTGCTTTTATATCTGCTCCCTGTCTTGAATATGCAAAGAGTTTCACTTTCATATATAACAACGCTATAATCTGCCCTATTATCATATGCCGCATATCCCTTTGTAAGCTTTATACTTACATATCCATCTTCTGCATTATCAACATCACATAAATAACCATTTATATACATATCTCCTGGATACGGATCATAATCAAATCCGTATCCACTATAATCATCCGCTTTAAACACATTTCCATCTTCATCTGTAATACGTGCTATTGCTGAGTCAGTCTCACTTATTGTAATATCCCTGTCAATATACACTTTAGTTCCACCAGCACGAAAAGTAATATAACTGGAATCTTCTCCTGACCCTCCAAGATTATGTGTTGGTATATTAGTCATATTTTCTATTGTAACAGGTGTAGTCCACCCATATATATCAATGCCATTTACTTTTTCCTTCAGTTGCACTTCCTGCTCCAGCCATCATACTATCCCCATAGCATGTTATTTCTCTCTTCTGTCCATCATATGGGATAAACTCGTCCGTAATAGCTGCCTTGGCGGAAGTTCAAATGCCTCTTCATTTTCTGTTGATATCTCATTTTCAAAAAATTCTTCAACCACTTCCCCTGTCTACTACTTCTGCACTCTCTTCCTGCGTTGTATCCTCTTCTGTGGTTCCCTCTTCTGTAGTCTCTTGCACTGTAGTTTCCTGCACCATCATTGTATGTACAGTTGTTTCTTCCATATTTTTCTTTTTGCATTCTTATTGTAATGTCTTAATTGCACAGCAATTACCGAAACAGTTATTAATGCTATAACTAAGACTGCAACCACGCTTATAAATATATATTTTCTTCTATCTTTAGTACCTAGTCTTAACATGTCTTTCATATAATTTTCTGCCCTTTCTTTAGTTATATATATTATTATACGAAATGAAGTTTAAATAAGTTTAAAAAGAAAAACTTCCGCGAAATTATATCACAGAAGTTTTTCTTTGTCTATTTTTTAATCTTGTTGCATAAACCATGACATCATACATCCGCCATCTGCACCGGATTCAAGCACTTTTTAATGTTATCAGGCTTAATTCCTCCAATCGCAAACACTTTTACTGTGGGATTAACAGTATGAGCCGCTCTACACACTTCTTTAAGAAAACTAAGTCCTGCCCCCATCTTCCCCCGGCTTGCACTGTGTCTCAAATATCGTTCCAAGCACAATCTGGTCTGCTCCTGCGCGGACAGCATTCACGGCCTCTTCCATACTGTGACACGATACACTCACACAATCAAGCCTCTTTATCACATCTGCCTGTTCTTCACACATTTGTTTAAAATGTTCCATTGAAAATGTACATTTCCACAGTCTGCATACTTTGCCGCACTGATATCACTGTGAACAAACATTTTAACAGAAGCTTTCCCTGCACATTACCTGTATGTGTCTGGCAAGTTCTCTGTAGTCCTGCCTGTCCATGTCCTTTTCACGAAGTATCATGGCATATGGGTGCAGTGCCACACATTTTTCAATCTGCGTAATGTACTCATTCATAGTACACTCTGATACATATATATTTTCTATACATAAATGTATTCATTCACGACTGGCTGAAGCCCGCCATCCTCCATATCCTTATACATTCTGTCAAATGAACGGTTATCATTGATTTCAAACTGTTCATCTCCGGCATCACCATCTTCTTTTCCTGTATATTTAGATTCATGGTCGCCGATTCCTGTTGAAACACCTGCTGAAACTTTAGTGGCACATATCTTGGTTATACCATTTCTAAACTGCGCACTCTCACGGCTTGAAACTGTTATTCCAACGAATGGCAGAAATAATCTGTACGCACAAAGCACCTGACACAACTGCTTTTCGCCGACATCTCTTGGATTAATCTTATCATTGTTGATTATCGGACGGAGTCTCGGACAGCTAAGACTCAGTTCTGCATGTGGGTATTTTCTGTTAAGATAATATACATGCAGTGCTGTTGCCAGTGCGTCTTTTCTGAAATCATCAAGTCCTAACAATGCTGAAAAGCCTGCGCCTCTCATACCTGCCATAAGTGCTCTTTCCTGTGCATCAAATCTGTATGGCCTAATATCTCTTATGACCTAACAAATGTAATGTCTCATATTTGACAGGATTATATGTCTCCTGAAATACTGTCACATAATCAACTCCGCACTCATGAAGATAGCGGTATTCATCCACATTTACAGGATATATCTCTATGCCGATATTCTTGAAATATTTTTTCTTGCAATCTTAACCGATTCACCAATGTATTCAACGTCTGAATATTTTCTGCTCTCTCCTGTCAGTATCAGGATTTCTTCCATTCCTGTATCTGCAATAACTTTCATCTCATGCTCAATTTCCTCGAATGAAAGTTTCTTTCTATGAATGTTATTGTAGCAGTTGAATCCACAGTATATGCAATAATTCTGGCAGTAATTAGCTATATAGATAGGTGTAAATATATACACTGTATTGCCAAAATGTTTCTTAGTTTCATTCTCTGCTTTTCTTGCCATCTGCTCTAAGTAAGGTGCCAGACTGGTGAAAAGCAATGCCTTAAAATCTTCAATATTACATGTTTCTTTGCTTAATGCCCTCTCTACATCTGCGGCTGTGTATGAGTCATAGTCATACTCATCCATTGCCTTTAAGACTTTATCCTTAATATCTGAATCAATTATTTCCATGTCATCAAGATATTTCATATAATCTGTTCTGAATGACGGGTCCTGCTCTAACTTATGTTTTCTCTCTAACGCAGCCGGTGGAAGCTGGTCACTGTCTATAAAATACACCTGATTTTTCTTCATTCATTATTCTGCCTTCTTTTCTATTATATTCTCATATTTCGTCAAGCAATACTTCCCCGAAGTTATGCTTCCGTTGAAATTATCCCGCCAGTATCTCTTGCAATGCACCTTTGGGATTGCTCTCCACATTTAACGTAAGAATCCTGTCAATGGGTCAGATGCACTTCCACCTCTTGCAAGAACTCTTCCCATTCCTGTAAGATATGCGCTTCTTCCTGCCTCTATAGCCTTCTTTAAACGCCTCTGCCATTGCCGGAACATTTCCTGCAGTCGCAATCGCTGTATTAGCCATAACCGCAAGAGCTCCCATCTCCATTGCCTCACATGCCTGCAGAAGGCTTGCCAATTCCTGCATCCACGATAATTGGCAGATCAATCTCATCAATAAGTATCTGTATAAATGCTTTGGTTGAAAGTCCGTTATTGCTTCCAATCGGTGAAGCAAGCGGCATAACACAGGCAGCTCCGGCATTCTGTAAATCTCTTGCCACATTCAAATCAGGATACATGTATGGCATTACAACAAATCCTTCCTTAGCAAGTATTTCTGTTGCTTTCACTGTCTCATAGTTATCTGGGAGAAGATACTTTTGCATCATGCATAATCTCAATCTTTACAAAATCTCCACATCCCATCTCGCGGCTGAGTCTCGCAATTCT